>Ga0307517_10003210_pt1 | contig 25672 bp, 22 predicted proteins | sample 23_EM_MG_FD_194515 | JGI IMG/M metagenome (GOLD analysis project Ga0307517, IMG submission 194515) | Populus trichocarpa ectomycorrhiza microbial communities from riparian zone in the Pacific Northwest, United States - 23_EM | ecosystem: Host-associated > Plants > Roots > Unclassified | place... | reverse complement strand
ACATGGACTTTAATGTTTGATACTAACATGTTTTGTATTTGTTATCTTATTCACTCTTAATACTTTGCTTGTTAAATGGTTAATCTAGATTTATGTTGTATAACCCTTGGTACAACAAATACTTGATTCTTTCATAACCAACTATATGGTATAACCGACACCTGTGTTATGAAAGGAACTTGATTTGTTGTTAACATAAATTAACATCATGAATACCTAACAACATTTACAAGTATTAGCATTATTCGAATAAGATAACTAATGTAATCATGTTAACAATTTATAATCCGATTGGAACCTCCTTTGTGTGTGGTTTCCAGTTGAGTAATAAAAAAGAGTTTATATTATACTTATTTGAAATACCATTAGCGGATCCTCTAACCTTGACAATTGTTTTATCCTTGTTTAATCCTTATATTTTTCTCACATCTCAAAATTCTCTTTAACTCATTATTATTATTATTATTATTATTATTATTATTATTATTATTATTATTTATAATTTATATAGTTAACCTTCCTGTGGTTCAACCCCGGTCTTGTCGGGTTATTTATTACTTCGACACTCCTTCACTTGGGAGAAGACATCAATCTTTTGGTCGTGTCAATAGGCTATACCTGACTCAAAAATTTCTGATGAAAAACTGAGTCGTTGCCGACTTAGAAATAATCAACGCAACATATAGTTTACGGCTGACGCAGAAATCATCAGTGCATATAGTTTACGGCTGACGCAGAAATCATTGACAAAAACTGAGTTGCTGCGAACTTAGAAATCATCAACGCAAAACAGTTTCACAACTAATGCTGAACTCATCAGTATATATGGTTTATGGTTGATGCAAAAATCATTGACAAAAATTGAGTTGCTACCAACGATTTACGTTAAGCCTTTCACTTACTAACGGTTCTCAACCTCCACATAGCTAGTTAGCATGTTGAGGTCTCGTTTGTTAACAAAATTAACCAGACAAATCGCTCCACCAAGTAAGAATGGCCATGCACCAAGTAAGAAAGAGCTCTCAGTAAAAAAGAAGTGCTAGAGAGAGACACTCTCGGTTGTAGTGAGAGATAGCGCCTGTGTGCTGCACTGCGCCCGTTGATTCTTTCATTGTGCACCGTTCCTCTTCTTCACTTCTTCACGACGGCTCCTGATCTCTCTATGGGGGAAATCAAAGAAAAAATCCAAGATTCTTCGGTCTGTTCAAGGGGATTTTAAACTTCAGACCTCGCGTCAAGTTTCCCCGAGTATTTCTAGGGCTTAATTTCACAGTCAATCTCCGGTCTAATCTGACTCTGGTTCTTCATCTAAAGCTTCTCCACCTCATACCAGAGTGGTTTTTGCTGACTATGTTACCCCATCCAGTGGAGTTAGGGGTTCTTATCAAAACAGGAACAGAGTCATGCATCAAACTCGTTCCTCTGCTTCACCCTTTTCCCCTTGTGCCAATAATGGCGTCTTCTCTAATGACTCTAGGGCTGGAGCATCGGCAAGCACTGGAAAGGCTGGGTATTTCCCTCCCATTCCCGAGTTACATCGTGGTTCGACCCACCGGTCAACTCCAAAGTAGAGAGGAACTCCCACTCCGCCATCGGGGTCCGTTCAAACCTCCACAAGGGCTACCTTCAGGTCCTCCCTTAACATTCCTGTTCGAACACAGACGAAGGACAAGGAACCCCAACAAGGTACTTCTCAGTCTCCTGGTCTTGTTCATTTCCCTGATTTTGCATCCTCTGCTTCGTGCCAATTTAAGGATACAGACGTGGCCAGCCCTGCTGATTTGGGGACGTTTTGTTTAATTGGGTTTGTTGCTGGAAAGTTTCCTGGTTATGCATCCTTGTCTCATTATATTACTAAAAACTGGAAACACCATGCAAACTTTACAATGCATGTTCTGGGTGGCTCATATTTGCATTCCCCACTGAACATGAAATGTTGGAAGTTCTTGGTGGTGGACTATATTATGTGTTTGGCAGGCCGTTAATTCTCCAGGTCATGCTCGATTTTTTTGATTTCAAGCCTAATGATATGACCAAGTTGCCCACATGGGTGAGATTCCCCAACTTGCCTCTTCGGTGCTGGACCCCCCCTGTTTGTCCAAATTGGCTAGTGTTATTGGGAAACCAATACACTATGATGACTTTACAACTAATATGACAAGGCTATCCTATGCTCGGGTTCTTATTGAGGTTGATTTACTAGGAGATTTGCCCAGCTCTGTAAATGTTGTCCTCCCTAATGGCTCCAACCTTGCTCAACAAGTTCTGTATGAGTCACTTCCCTATTTCTGTAAATCATGCCATGTCCTGAGGCACACTGAAAATGCATGTCGCAAAGGCACAAAGTCAAAACGCAAGACAAGGCCTAAAGACATTCATGAAGACTCTGGTTCTCCTTCTGCGGACACAGTGGCAGTTGAGAAACAACAACCATACAGTCAGGGGCCTCCTGTTGACAATCATGTTGACCCTATGTCCACTGAAGTGGCCACCTCTGAGACCAGAAGCCACTCCTCCCCTGGGCATAAAAGAACCAAGTTTGCTGACCCCAAGCAAGCCTCAGATTCTGGAAAGGGTGAGGAAGCTTTACCGATTAAAAGACAATACTTAACCAGGAGCAAAGCTAGCAAAAAGGATGCTCAACCCAGTTTGGGTAAACAAGGGTCATCCAAGGGCCCCGTGCTCCTACATTGCAGCTCTAATGATCCAGCACCATCCTTGTTGATGTAGTTAGGTTTGGGGCTTACCCCAATGTTGCTTTTTCTTCTGCAGTCATTCTGCTGGTCGGGTTTTTTTATGCTTGTTTTCTTTGTTCCTGTTAGTTAGGATTGGTTTCCATGGTGGTGCAGGATGTTTCTTGCTTGCTGTTTTGTTTAGCTTGTTGATGGTTAAGGCCTGCTGGTTAGCTTGTTGCCTGTTCTGATTATGTTTTTCAGATTGTTCCTTCCTTGCTGTTGCTTTTATGCTTTGCATGTTGCTGGCTAGATCCTTGCTGGTTCTGCTGGGAGTGGTTCCTTGCGGTTTGTTGTCCCTGGTGCTGCTTTTGTTGCGGTTGTTCTCCTGAGAGATGCCTTGTGTCTCCCTGGTTTGCTTGCTGTTTGGATTGTTGCCGGCTGTGGCCTGTTTTTTTTGGGATGTTCGGTTAGTTTGCTGGCTCATGCGTTGGTAGCCAGTGGTCCAGACTGTTTATGTTGGTCTGCTGTTGGAAATCTTATTTTCTTGTTCGGCTTAGTGGGAGTATGTTCCCCTATGCTTTTTGAATTTTATTTTGCTCTGCATGAGGGCTGTTCATGCTTTTGTTCATAGGATGTTGTTCCCTTCATCTCTCGGGTGCCTGTGTCCATCTCCACTTTGGTGCTGCTGCTTGGAAGGCTTTATGGGAGTAGGGGATCTATTTTTGTTTTGTTTTCGCTGTGGGAGCCTGGTTCCCAAGCTTTTTGGATGTTTGGTTGGTATTCTGGATCAGTGTATAGGGGATCCTTATTTTCTGGTTGGCTTGTGCTGGGGAGAATGTTCCCCAGCACTCGCCTCTTGTGTTTTGCTAAGGTTTGTTCAAAGGAGTCTGTTCCCTTTGCTGGTGCATGTAAAGTTCTGCTGGTTTCCAGCTTGTACCATAAGCTTGTCTTGCTCTTTTTGATCTATATAATTCTTATATTTGATAAAAAAAAAAAGAGCTCTCAAGAAGAAAGAGCTCTCAGCAGCTAGAGAGAGATGCTCTCCTTCATTTTGAAGATTTCTCCTCCCGATGGTGATCTGCAGCTCATGAGAACCCGATTGAAGCCTCTGTCTTCATGGGTCTCTTTCTCCGTTGGCCTATGGCCATCGTGAATTCAAATTTTTTGTCTCTCTTCTCTCGGTTTAACTTCCAAGAGAAGTTTTGGATTATTTTCTCTCGACACCTGGTTTTGGTCTTTGGTGTGCCTTCTGCACATCAAGCTCCTTTTGTCTTGTCTTCCCCAGATCACAAGTACCCAGCCCTTAAAACCTTTGCTGATGGGTCTTCTGCAGTGGATGCCTGTACTGGATCTAGGGCTGAGTATGTTTCCCCAAATCTTATGACATCTCCATCTCCTGAAACCCTAGCTAGCGGACCCAGTTCTAGGGATGCGATTATGGGTTTTGGCATTGTGAGCATGACTCTCTCCTTGGCGAGGGATCTGGAGGAAGATTTGTTCCATTTAATGGGTCTGAACACTACTTGTATCAACGATGCAAATCTTTTGTTTGGTGCTTGCGGGCAGATTCTCTTGGTCACCACCACTGGGGTCTTTCTCTCCTTGGTTGCTTCAGCTACTGGTGCCAATGGGTGTATTCCTTACTCAGGTAACTCTGAACCTATTCTAAGGTTATGGCGAGAATTGCTCTCTGAACCTGCAAGTGGTAGGGCATCCCCTACTGCTTCTCCTCTGTAATAATTTTGATGTTTTGCTAGAGGGTTTATGCCCTCTGCATATACATGAGGTAGTCTACCTCATGATTTTGGTGTGTTGGTTCCTGAGTTCAGTTGTTCTTGAAGGCTCTGTTCTCTGGATTGCTCTTTTATTTTCTATTACTCCTTGTAGTGTTGGTTTGCTAGAGTGGGGTCTCATTCTCTAGCTATCTGCCTAAGTTTGTATCCCATATACAAGCTATATTGTCTCTGTTGTTGCTACAAGTTCATCTTGCTAGTTGGTTGTTGTTGCAATATGCTTGTTTTGCCTGCCATTTGTTGCTGGTTTGTGTTTGGTCTTGTTCCATCAGGTCAAGATTCTGAGGCATTTTGCTTGGTGGATGTTGTCCTCTGTTGTTCCTGCTTCATGCAGTCTTGTTTGCTTCTTCTTTGTTTGCGTTGCTATGGCAGTTGTTTTCCTTGGCTGCTTCATTGCAGTGTTGGGTGTAACTGTTATATGTAGCTTGGTTGCAATGCGTCATCCTTTTTGAAGATGGCTGGATGTTTACAATGTTGTTTGTCATCCTTGGCTGCTCTCGCTAGTTTATGCCTGTGTCTCTTGGAGTGTACCAGTGGCAGCCAATTCTCATGTAAGGTGTTCTGTTGGTTTGCTTCTGCTGTGTTGCTATATCTGCAATAGAGGAGCTTGGTGGAGCATGTTCTGGTGGCATTTGTCACCTCTGCTGAGTGAATATGGTTTGCTAGACTGGTCATGGCCTTCTACTGATACTGGCCTCTGAGCTGGTAAGTATGTATGTTGTTGGTTGGAAGCAGTGTTCTGCTGGCTAGCTGCTGGACTTATTCTAGTGTTGCCACCCACTCCAGCCGTTTTCTGTAAGGTACACTGCAGGTTGTGGTATGCTGTTATGGGCTCTCTTGGGTGTTGCTGCTAAATGCAGCATTGCTCTGGAGTTGGTTGCTGCTATATGCAGCTTGGTATGCTGTGCTTCTTGAAGCTGGCGGGAACTATGGTTTGCTAGGGTTGGACTTTCTTCTCTGGCCTGTTACTTATGGCTTACATGCGGGGCCCTGTTTGGGGTTGCCTTTGTTTGTTGGCGTATTGTTGTGCTGTCTTGTTGGGGCTTTGTTTGCCTGGTTTGGGTGAGGCTCCCTCCCCATACTCTGTCGGTACTCTTCTGCCAAGGGTGCAGGTTTGGTGTGCTGGTAATGATATGCGGATGGGTTTGTTGGGGCTTTGTTTGCCTGGGTGAGGTTCTCTCCCCATGTCCAGACTGTATGCTCCATATTGGTTATTCTGCAGGTCTAATTCGGTTGGCCTCTTTGTCTGCTAGTGATGATATGCGGATGGTTTCACATGGTTGCTTGGCATAGGGACCCATTTGGGTGGGGTACTCTCCCCAAATGTATTGCATGTTGCTGTGCTGAGCAGCCAGTTTGCTTTTCAGGATGGCCAGTTTGTTGATGAGGTTTGTCTTCACTGCTGTTATCCTCTCTTGATGGAAAGCATGTTGCTGGTTCATGTATGGTGGCAGTTACTGGTCGGTTTTACCTATAATTGCTGCAAATCTGTTGGGTTGGAAGGAGATCCATCTCTATGATGTTGCTGGTTTTTGGGTTCCTGGCAAATGTTTCTATGTCTGCTAGGTTGGTTTTTATGTATGTTTATTGCCATAAGGCTTTGATGCTTGTTCAAGGGAGCATGTTCCCTTTGTGTTCAAGGGAGTCTGTTCCCTTTGCTTTCTGCAAGCTTGTCTTGCTAAGGTTTGCTCCAGGGAATCTGTTCCCTTAGCCTGGCTATGTATGTTTTTATGTACTGCTGGTTTCCAGCTTGTTCCGCAAGCTTGTCTTGCTCTTTTTGATCTATACAATTCTTACATTTGATTAAAAAAAAGAAAAAAGAAAGAGCTCTCAAGCTGGAGTAGGTTGTGAGTTGGCCTCTTCCCTAGCTAAATTGTCTACTGCGTTGCAAGGAATTTTGTCTCCCGGTCACTGCTGGTTTTTGGTCCTCCTAGCAGATCATTAACTGCTAGTTTGTTCCTTGTTGTATGTTTATTGCCGCTCGGCTTTGATATTTGATCAAGGGAGCATGTTCCCTTTGCTGTTAATGTAAGCTTGTCTTGCTATGGTTTGTTCAAGGGAGTCTGTCCCTTTGCCTGGATATGTAAGTCCCTATGTATTGCTGGTTTCCAACTTGTACCGCAAGCTTGTCTTGCTATTTTTGATCTATACAATTCTTACATTTGATAAAAAAAAAAAAAAAGCTCTTAAGCAAGAAAAAGATCTTAGTTGTAGCTGCAGCTAGAGAGAGAATCTAGAGAGAGATGCTCTCCTTCAATTTGAAGTTTTCTCCTCCCGATGGTGCTCTACAGCTCCTGTGTACCCGATTGAAGCCTCTTTCTTCCTTGGCCACTTACGTGGCCGTCTATGGCAAGCAATCAGTGTCTCTCCTCTCTTCGATTCAAAAGAAATGAAAATCTAAGGAGTCTTTGTGCCATCTAGCTTTGTTTTTGGCATCTAAAGCCCTCTTTGTCTCCAATCCCCGTATCCTCAAGCAGAATTCAAATAATCGATCTAGGGTTGTGCGATCTCCCCATCCTAAAAAGTGTGTTATGGTGGTAGCTTGTCCAGATGTCGGCTGTTTGGTTGACGATCCTTCCACCCTTGAAGACGCCTTTAGTGGTAGTTCGTCCATGACCCTTGCTTTTGCCATGGTTTCTGCCGCTGCTTGCATCTCTAGGATCTTTTGTCCACCTGGTTTTAGTGCTTTGTTTATCTCTGCCAACTCAGGTACACTCTCTGTATCCAATGTTGGGCTTTTGAGACTCTGGTTTTCCCGATCTAGGAGTGGTAGGTGTTGTTCTACCCCTCACTCTTGTTCGTTGGTGTTGCTTGTTTGAGGGGCTAGTGCCCTAGCGTATCATGAGGTGGTTTTCCTCATGATTGATATGTTGTTCCTCTGGTTTTGAGGCCAGTATCCTGTGAAGCTAGTCTTCTCTGTTTATTTTGTTAATATGTTCCTCTTTTTAGCTATGTGCTGTTGCAATCTTGGATATGTTGGGTTTGTGTAGCTATCTGGTGTTGGTGGCTACTTTTTTCTGCAGTGTTTGTTTGCTCCTTCACTACATAGCTTAGTCCTGGATAATTTTGGTTTGTTGGAGGATGCCTCATCGTTCTGGATGTTTGTTGTTGGGATTCTTTTTTGAGGCTTGCTATGATTGTGCTGGCCTTGTTGTCATGGGTCTGATTGCTGTCTCCTGATACATGTCCCTGCTTGATATGTGATTAGTAGCTGCTATTGATCCTTTCCACTTGCTAGAGCTGTTTGTGCCTTCCTTCTCTGATCTGTTGCTTCTGGCATATGCTAGTTTGGCTTAGGTGCTGTTGAAGGCTCTCTCTCAGGGTCCCCTTGGATGGGGTCTTGTTTGTTGGTCACTCCTGATGGGTGGAAGAGGTTACTGGTGTTTTATTGTTGCTCCCTTGTCGTCCCTGCCACTAAGGGGACTCTCATCCCTTGCATGTACCTATGGGAGTGCAGGTTGCGGCTTCTAGGAATGGTCTTTGGCTTCATTGGTTACTTCATCCTTCGCTAGAGTGGACTTGCTTAGCTTGTTCTTCATTGTGTTCTAGTGAAGGTTATTTCTGGGTCTGTGCTATCTCTGCTTCTGTGGAGTTGGTTTGTTTGCTGGAGTCGCGTGCTATTAGCTATATACTCTAGTGATCTTGTGCTGGCTTACTCTGTTGCTCTCAGTAGTTGGTGTCGGTTTGTAATTGCAATGATGATTGTCTTCTGAAGTTAAGGGATATGCTTAGTGAGTCTGCTGTCTTTCGATGGTGTGAGTTCTATGTTGGGGTGTTGGCAAACCTTTATTTGGTTTCTTCATCCTGCTGGTCCTACTGATTGATTTTGGTGGAGTCTCTTTGCCTGCCATCTCTGTATAGATTTCTGGTTGATGACCATCTGGTCGGTTCTGCTCCCATTGTGAGTTGCTGGTTGCTATGACTACTTTGTTTGAGAGCAGTTGTGGGCATGCTGCTGTTTTGTTGGGACTTTGTCTGTCTGGGTGAGGCTCTCTCCCCATGTTCAGACTGTATGCTGCAGGTCTGATTCGGCTGGCTTCTCTAGATAGCTGCTCTGGACCCCAACAGTTTGGGTGAGGCTCTCTCCCCACATGTTTGGACTGCTGGTTCTCTGTCATTACTCTGCTGCCAATGGTGCAGGTTTGCTCTGCTGGTGATGATATGTGGATGGTTTCACATGACTGCTTGGTATAGGGATCCATTTGGGTGAGGTTCTCTCCCTAAATATCCGGTCCCCTTGCATGTTTGTTGTGCTGAGCAGCTGGTTTGCTTTAAGGATAGTCGGCTTGTTAATGAGGCAGATGCTCCTTTGTCTGCTAGGTTGTAGCAGCCATTCGCTTGCTACCTTACTGTTTTGCAGGTGTGACTTGGGTGCTGGTGTGATTCCTGGTCCCCTGCTTGGGTATTTGAATTGATGACATATTCCTGCGCCTCTTACTGAAATGGTTTTGGTTTGCTGGTCTTCCTTATGGGTGAAGACTGCTCCAGAATGCTGTTGGTGAGTATTCGCTAATGTGTGGAGTCCTGCTGCAATGGATGCTTATTGCGGGGCCTGTTTGGGTGAGGCTCTCTCCCCAAATGTTCCCCCCTGTTATCATATTGCTGCTTTGATTGGGGCTTTGCCTGTCTGGGTGAGGTTCTCTCCCCATGACCAGCCTATACGCCTTTTTGTTCCATATTGGTTCTTCTGCAACACCTGAGATGTTGCCTTTGCCCAGTTAGGACGTTGCGATCTTGGTTCTTCCCTATTGGGTTTGCTTGTTGGTATGCTGGAATGGATTGTGTATTCTGGCACCTTTATACTGGTTTGTGCTGCTCTTGTGACTTGTGCCCTCTGGGCTTGCAGAAGCTGATGCTATGGGTAGACTGTCAAGGTTGCCTATGTTTGTTGCTGTCTGTTGCTTTGTTAGGGCTTCGTCTATTTGGGTGAGGTTCTCTCCAGACTGTTTAGTCTGCTGGAGCTGATGTGTGGCTGGTTCATTACTCTTGATTGGTAAAGGGATTTAGTTGGGTGAGGCTATCTCCCCAAATGCTTGGTTCCCTTGTCTGCTGTTGTTATGGAGCAGCTGGTTTGTATTTGTAGATCGTTGGTTTGTTGCAAGTTTTGTTGGTGCAGTCATGCGTGATTACTGCTGGGTTTATGCCTGCACTGCAATCCATATTTTTTGATTTGTGGATAGCCGGTTTGTTGATGAGATGGTTTTGTCAGCTGCTGCTATCCTTCTCTTCCTGGCAAGAATGCTGCTGGTTCATGCGTGGTTGCAGTTACTGGTTGGATATGCCTGTCATTGCTACCAATCTTCTGGGTTGGAAGGATATCCATCTCTCTGCTGCCGTCGGTTCTTGAATTTCCAGGCAGATGCTTCTTTGTCTGCTAGGTCTGATTCAGCTGGCCTCTATTTGGGTGAGGTTCTCTCTCCAAGGCATGTTGCTGGTTCCTGTGTGGTGGAAGCTACAAGTAGGCTTATGTTGGAGGTTCTACCTATTATCGCTGCAGATCTGCTAGGTTGGAAGGAGATCCACCTTTCTAATACTGCTGGTTTTTTTAGGCTTCTAGGCAGATGCTTCTTTGCCTGATAGGATGGTTCTAATGTATCATTATTGCTATATGGCTTTGATGCTTGTTCAAGGGAGCCTGTTCCCTTTGATTTTAGGTTGTACAAGGGAGGTTATTCCCTTTACTTTCTGTTCCGCAAGCTTGTCTTGCTATGGCTTGTTCAAGGGAGTCTGTTCCCTTTGCCTGGATATGTATGTCTATTTGTACTGCTGGTTTCCAGCTTGTTTCGCAAGCTTGTCTTGCTATTTTTGATCTATACAATTCTTACATTTGATAAAAAAAAAAAAAAAAACTCTCAAGCGAATCAAGAAAGAGCTCTCAGTCAGCCAGATAGAGAGAGAATTTAGAGAGATGCTCTCCTTCCCCTAAAGTTTCTCCTCTTGATTATTCTGCTGGTGAGCTCTGTGAGCCCTTTCTTCGCGCTTCCTATGGTCATTCCAAAATCGGCGCCTCTGTTCAAGCAAACAGCGAGCGTGCGATGGGTCTCTCTCAAAACCCTAACGGGTATATGGCTTGAAGTTTTTGATGATGGGGATTTTGCTGGCAAATCTATGGCTCCTCCCTCCGACGAGTTAGATGGCCCCACACGCTTGTCGGGGTTGCTCTATCCTGTTGAAGATTGTCTTGGAGTTAGCGTACATCATGTCTCCCTCACAACCCTAATGGGTGTTTGGGCTACTGATTCTGATGCTAGGGATTTTGCTGATGAATTGTGGCTCCTTTCTTTTATGCAGACGAATTAGATGGAGGTTTGAATTCTTTCCCTCCACCCTTTTTTGACAAGGATCTGCTTTTTGTTTAGCCTGATGGGGTCTCTAGCTCCTCTTCTATTCATATTCAAGCTACTCTTACCATCATCGTTGGCGTTGATTTCTCCGTTGACATTGTTGGTGCTAGGTTTTTTGATGATTTTGGTACCTGGGTTATTGCTCTACAACTTCTCATCAGAGCTTCTGGCCATGGTAGGGTTTCTCTTACCTTCCCATCACTGTAATGCTATCTCTCTGGTGTATCAGAGGGCCCGCTTGCCTTCTAGCATAGCATGGGGTCGTGCACCTCATGTCTTGGTGTTATAGTTTGCTGTTTTATCGACTTTACATCCTGTTATGTATATGTCCTGCTCCTCCTCTTGGCTATGTTGTTGTTGGGCTGCTGTTTGGGTAGTCTTTATTACTGGATGGCCGGGTGGAATCTATTTGTTCTGCTGATTTGGATGTCGTAGATGCTCCATCTATTGGATAGCTACGTTGAGCTTGTATGCAGCTTAACTGCAGATGCAGTTGCATGTTTGCTGGAGTTGATGCTAGCTTTCCTTCTTAGCTTGTGTTATGCAGGTTAGTTTGCTTGTTGCTGCTATATGTAGCCTGATATGCTGTACTTTTTTAAGCTGGCTGGATTTATGGTTTGCTAGAGTTGCTGTGTTTTCTTCTCTAGCTTGTTGCTTCTGGCTTAATGCCAAGATTGGTTTATGTTCTATTGGGGTTCTCTTATCAAGGTTGCCTTTGGGTTTCTGTCTATCCTTCATTCCTGCTATGTTGAAGTGGTTGGTGATGTATTGCGGCTACTTCTTGGTTTGTGATTGATGTCCCTACTACTCAGGGGTCTCTCCTCCTCTGCATGTTTCCCCTGCTATTGGGTGTGCAGGTTGCCGCTGCCGTCAGCATGCTACTTTCCTATATTGCAAGAGTGACCTGGTTGATGATCTCCTCGATTGGGTAGGGGCTGCTTGATCTCAGTACTTCCCTGCATTCTGTGTGGGAGGTTTGCTGCTGCGTGGTCCCTAGTTCCCTTATTGGGTCTCTATTTTGTTGGCTCATTCATGTTGCTTATTGCTGGAATGGTCTTGGTTTGATTGTCTTCATTGTGGATGGAGGCTGTTTATCTCGGTGCCTTTTCCTTGCATGAGTGTTGGTTGGGTCTCTTCCTGTTGTATATACCATCCTGGGTGTTGCTGCTTTGATGCATTTTATATGCTATCTTGCTGTTTGTTTGGTGTTGATGGCTTGTATACTTGCAGATATGTTGTTGCAGGTGTCTGCTGGTTGCTGGTTGGGTAGTTTGTGGAGTAGGCTGCTGCACTAGTGTTGGTGCTCCCTCTCTTCCGTGCTTGTACAGGTTCAGGTCGCTGCCTACAATGCTAGCTGTTGTCTGGGCTATGCTTTTGATTTTACGCATGTTTGCTAAATTTATTTAGCTTGCTAGACTGTTATTTTTGTTTCAGGGAGCCTGTTCCCTTCTGTTCAAGGGAGTCTGTTCCCTTTCACTAGTTTGTATATGCCTGTACATATGACTTGCTGGTCTCCAACTATGTTTTTTGATCTATAAAACTTTCTTACATTTGATCAAAAAAAAAAGAGCTCTCAAGCCCCTCTGCCTTAGGGCTGTGGAGTGATCTGTTCACCAGCATTGTAGCTTCGATTTTTGGTTTGCACTCTTGGGTTTTTCTGATGATGCATGGGGACGGGGTAGGACATTTCCTGCTCCTTCTTCTCTTTATGTCACTATATGATGATATGTTAGAGGGCTTCAAAGCCCTCTACCCCAACATGACGCTTTTCACCTCATGTAGTTTGGGTTTTGTGGTCCTTGTGGCCAGTTGCTAATATTGTCTATGCCTTTTGCTCATGGATGGTAAAAAGTCCCTTTTGTATGCTGGAGCTATCGTGCTCGGCTGGTTGTTGGTCTTTTGGTTGTTGTTGCTGTCATCTTTATGTGCTAGTTTAGCTTGCTGCTGCAATTCTTTTCACTTTGTTCTGTCTCTAATTCCCCTTCTATTGACTAGGTTGCTGGAGTGGATGGTTTTCTGAGGTTGTTGTGTCTATGCTCTAATAGCATAGAGTCCAGCCTTCTTATATTGGATCCTCGTGTCCAGTTTCTGGTTTTGTTCTTAGTCTGCCTGCTGCTGTTTGTGACTACATTGATGTTTATCTTTTGGAGATAAGGGATATGCTTAGTGGGTCTGTTGTCTTTCGGTGGTGTGAACCTTATGTTAGGATGTTGGTAAGCCACTAGTTTCTTCATCTTGTTGTTCCTGCTGATTGATTTTTGCAGGGTCTGCTTTGCCTGTCGTCTCTGTATAGACTGCTTATTGATGGCCATTTGGTCGGTTCTGTTCACATCATGAGTTGCTGGTTTTGGCTGTTGTAGGTGCGAATTTGGAAATTTATGGAGTCTTGCCTGGTGAAGGATTCCTTTGCCTGTTGTGGGGACCTGTTTAGGTGAGGCTCTCTCCCTAAATGCTTCCCCCCCCTCCTGGTTATGCCATGCGCTTTGCAGCTGGATTGTTAGTTTGATTGTTGCTGCTATATGCAGCCTGATGTTCCCTCTGATTGCACGGATGGTTGGAGGACTTTCGAGTGCTGCTTCACGCAACATGGTTTGTTGGACTCTGTCTTTGGTATGCTGTGGACTGTCTGCTAAAGGTCCTCTTGGGTTTTCCTTAGCCTGGTTCACACTTCATTTCCTTTGCAAGATGCTACTACTACTGACTGCTGGGTGTTGGCTATGGCTTGTTTGTGCTGACTGTCTCTGTGTTGGGAAGTCCTGGCTGGTATGCCTAGGCCTCTCCTTGTTGCCTGAAGCTTTTCTTCCTTGCTGGATGCTCTTCATGTTCAGGGTGTGCAGGCCAGTCTGATATGTCTGACTGCCTCGTCTGAATTGGTTGGTCCCATCTTCATGCAAGTTGCTGTAAGGGTATCTGGTTCTAGCCTTGCTATGCTTCCCAACTGCTTGTTTCTGGCTGTTATGGGTTGTCACTGTCATTGCTGCTCACTTTGTTTGTTTTCAATGCCTCCTTTCCTGTTTGGGAGGCATGCTGCTACTGAATGCTTTCTGGGGTTAATTCTGTAACTTTTGCTCTACCTGGCTGCTTTACTTGTATGCTACTGGGTTTGAAGGAGCTCCATGTGCTCCCATTAGTGTTGTTCTACTAAGCTTGTGTGCTTTTGCTGCTGGCTCTGTTGCTCATGCTAGGTTGCTATATGGTCATGATCTTTTTGGATAGTTGTTCAATGTTGTAGGCAATGCTTTGTCTTGTGATGCTGGTTGGGTCAACTGCCTGATTGGTTTGCTGCCGATTGCATTGTTAGATGATGGGGTTTAATTAATGGGTTTTTGGCGCCTGCTTGCAGATTTTGTTGCTTGCTGGTTTTGATATCTTTGTTTAGGGAGCATATTCCCTATTGGGTTGTATTTATTTGATCAAGGGAACATGTTCCCTTTGCTTGCTTATATGTGCATGCTTGTATATCTGACTTGCTAGTTTCCAACTTTGTATCACTTTTGATCTATACAATTTCTTACATTTGATCAATAAAAAAAGAAGAAGAAAGAGCTCTCAAGCTTGTTGTGTTGCCTCTGGTTTCTCATTGTTGCTCAGGTGTTTTGGCTCTTGGCTTCTTGCTGTTCAGCCATGCTACTGGATTTGTTACTGCTTGCATGCATGTTATGCTGGCAAGCCTGTCGACTGCTTGCTGGGTTGCTCTCTCACTGTCAGCTGCCTGCAGAGTTTTGTGTTTTGTCCTGCTGGTTTTGCAAGTTCTCTAGCTGCTTGCTCATTGGATTGCTGGAGTCATGGGTCAATGTTCTTTAGCTGAATTGAAGCTTCTGGCTGTTATTGGCGCTTATGTGCTGGTTAATGTTCTTTAGCTGAATTGAAGCTTCTGGCTGTTATTGGCGCTTATGTGCTGGTTTATGCTACTTGGTGGCTATGTTTTCTTTGTAGTTTTTGTTGTTCCTTTAAGCTCGCTGGTTGTGCTAATTTGATAGTTTGCTTGTTTAAAGGAGTTTGTTCCCTTTGTCCGTTGTATGTACATGCCTGTATATTCTGACTCGCTGGTTTCCAGCTGTGTTTCACTTTTGATCTATACAAATTCTTACATTTGATCAAAAAAGGAAAGAGCTCTCAGGCTGAGGGCTTACATTTATTTTGGCTAGGAGTGAGCATTTTTGATTGGCTGGTTTCTCTCTTGGTTATTGTGGATTATTGTGGTCTTTATTCGCTATAGGTGGTTGCTTTTGGATGTTTTAGCTGTTCATCTAGCTGGTTCCTGTTAATCTATCGTGTTAGGGTGTGGGTGTTCTATTTGGTTTGTTGTCATGGTTACTGCTGCAACTGCTTCCTTCCTGTTATCCTCAACGGTTTGCTGACTTAATGCTCGGTAAAGATGCATGGCCTTGCATGGCTAGCCTTTTGTTAGGAGCATGTTCCCTTTTCTGTTTATATCTGTTTTCCCTTGTTCTGGGATTTTGTTCCTCTTATGTTCTGTACATGTATTTGAACTTGCTGGTTCTACAGCACGGTTACTTTTGATCTTAATATATACTTACATTCTGATAAAAAAAAAAAAAACAAGAGCTCTCAGTTTGTGCTTTCCTCAGCAGATAAGCACAATGGAGAGGATGTTTCCTCCTATGAGACTTCGGATTTTCGAGAATGTTGCTTAGATCTTGGTCTTCATGATGTAAATTATACTGGTTGTTATTTTAACTGGACTAACAATTTTGTTTGGAGCAAGCTTGATCGGGTTCTGATCAACCCCTCATGGTCTTCATTGCAGCGTCTGACTTATGTTCACTTTGGCACACCAGCTGCTTTTACATATCACTCTCATGCAGAAGTCCATCTAGACCAGTATGTGCAGGGTAGACATAATTTTAAATTCTTCAACATATGGACTTCATACGATTAGTTCTAGGAGGTGGTCTCCAGTAATTGATCCTCTCCTGTTTATGGCACTCCTATGTATATCCTTTGTCGCAGGCTAAAGCTTCTGAAAAGGCACTTGAAGGAGCTCAACCATCTCTACTTTAGCCATATTTCAGAGCGAGTCTCACGTCTTCAATCTAAGTTAGAGGTTAATCAATCTGTTTTGCAGCAAAACAGGGATAACCAGCTCTTGTTTGAGCAGGACCGACTCCTTTGCTTAAAATTGACAAATTTGAAGTTTGCAGAAAAGCAATTTTTTAGTCAAAAGATCAAATGCAAGTTCCTTAAGGATAGTGACAAAGGCTTCAGGTTCTTTCATGCTCTCATGAGTCAGAATCATCGGAGGAATTTTATTCCAGCCATTATGTGTAGTCATGGTTGTCTTAACACCTCCTTAAAGAAAGTGGGGGCTGAATTTGTGAATTATTACTAATAGCTGCTTGGCATATCCAAAACCACAATTCCCCTTGACAGTGCAGTCACCCGCTGTGGTCCTTGCCTTTCTTCAAGTTCTCATGACCTCCTACTTTCTCTGGTATCACATGAGGACATTCGGAAGGCAGTCTTCAGTATTTGGAATGACAAAGCTCCCGGCCCTGATGGTTACTCTTCCTTCTTCTTCAGGCACGCCTGGAATGTTATTGGGGGGGGATTTTTGTGCTGCAGTCCAGAATTTCTTCCATTCTAGAAGGCTCCTTAAGCAGATTAACCATTCCATTATTGCTTTGGCCCCAAATCAGCTAATGTTTCTTCTACATCTGATTTCAGGCTAATCTCATGTCGTAATGTGATCTATAAGGTGATTGCAAAGATTTTGGTTGGTCGGCTCACTAAGGTTTTAACGGACATTGTTAGTCCCATGCAGAATGCTTTCTTGGGAGGTAAGCTTATGAGTGACAATATTAATCCTTTCCAGGAACTCCTTAGGCAGTATGGCAGAAAGCGTTCGTCTCCCCGCAGTCTGCTGAAAGTGGATTTTAAAAAGGCCTTTGACTCTGTCCAGTGGGAGTTCTTGGAAAATCTTCTTCGATATCTTGGCTTTCCAGATAGATTTGTTTTTCTTGTTATGCAATGTGTCTCCACAACCTTTTTCTCTGTTGCAGTGAATGGTGACCTCCATGGGTTTTTCCAAGGGAAAGGTGGTGTTAGACAAAATGACCCTTTATCCCCTTATCTCTTTATTTGCTGCATGGAATATTTCTCCATGATGCTCAAACTGGCCTCCCAACAGGTGGGATTTCATATTCATCCAAAGTGTGGGGTTCAGGGCATCAGTCACCTTGCTTTTGCGGATGATGTTTTACTTCTCCCCCGTGGTGACTCCTCTTCAGTTCATTACATCCTTCAACAGCTCACACTCTTCAGCCAAACTTCAGGTTTGGATATAAATCCGCAAAAATCATCCTTCTTTGGGGGAGCTATTAATGCTCAAAAGCAATCCATTCTTTCAGCTTCTGGCTTTAGAGAATGGAGTTTTCCTTTCACCTACCTTGGGGCCCCCCTGAGTCCTCATAGGCTGCTAGCTAGCCAGTTCTCATCGCTTCTACAAGATTTGGAGTTGTCTGTCTAAGGATGGATTGGCAAACATCTCACATATGCTGGGAGACTGGAGCTTCTTCGGTCTGTTCTTTTTGGAAAGGTTCATTTCTAGTTGAATATTTTCCCCATACCGGCAACTGTGATCATAAATATCATTAGTATCTGCAGAAACTTCTTATGGACTGGTGATGTTAGGAGAAGTACTTCTTCTTTGGTTGCCTAGAAATCTATTTACATGCCTAAGACAGAAGGAGGTCTTGGCCTCTTTGATCTCAAAGCCCATAACAAAAGCTTCCTTGCCAAGCAGCTCTGGAACATTCATCTCAAAACAGATCATGTCTGGATTTGTTGGGTGCACCATTTCTACTTGAGCAGTGGCACCATTTGGACTGTCCCTGCCCACCACTCTTCCTCCCCAATATGGAAGTCTATTATATCTGTTAAGGACCTTATCTCTCAGCACTATGGGAACTCAAGGACAGAATAATGAAGGTCCTTTTCTAGCTAATGCCTATAACTTCTTTCGATCGGTAGGTTAACCAATCTCATGGGACAGAATAGTTTGGGAACAGTGGTTTTTGCCTAAATACAGCTTCATTCTATGGTTAACTGTCTTGGGAAAGCTTCGAACCCGTGACAGATTGAGGTTCATTCCTTTTGATCCCACCTGTGTGTTCTGTAGACAGGAGGAGTCCCATAGTCATCTGTTCTTTATGTGTGACTGGACATGTCGTATGTGGGTTAAGATAAAATCCTAGCTGCGGATTAGCAGAAGCATGATGACTTTGAACAGTGCTCTTCGAGGGTTGCATCTTAAGAAGAAAAGCCTTGAGGCTCGGATGAGAAGAGTTCCTTGAGCATCACGGTGTATGTCATCTGGGAGGAAAGAAACAAGCGGGTCTTTAAGGGGAAAACCAGGGAAGTTGATGCAGTCTTCAGGAGGTTCCAAATCCTGTTTTATATAATTTTTCATTTTCACGAGAAGGATCATTCCCTTCTGCATGTAGGCTGATGAGTGTTGTAATGGTCATGGGAGCTCTTTGCTTACTGATCTGCTTGGACGTTCAGGTTTTGGTTGCTGGTGCTGGTGGTTAGTGGATTCAAGTATGTGCTACTGCCATTCATATTTTGCATAGATAAGGATGGTTTGTTTGTGATGGTAGCTGGTTTCTCTTCTGCTTGGTTATCCTCGGCACCTATAGTCTTTGGGTTCCCAAGATAACCAATGTTTTGCTCTTTTTGGGTTGTATTTATTTTCTTGTGCTTACTGGGAGTCTGTTCCCGTAAGCTTTGCTTTGTACATGTGTATATATGGCTTGCTGGTTCCCCAACTCGTCTAATTTTGATCTATAAAATTTCTTACATTTGATAAAAAAAAAAAAAAAGAGCTCTCAGTCAAAACACAAAGGGGGTCTGGCGGTCCTTAACATCAAAACCAGAAATGACAGCTTCTTTGCCAAGCAGCTATGGAACATTCATTTGAAATCGGACTCTCTTTGGATTTGATGGGTAGATCATTACTACATTCCTCATACCTCTATCTGGTTCTCTGATGCTAAGAAGACAGCTTCTCCACTTTGGAAGTCAATCTTCTCTCTCCGTAACAAAATGATTGAGCAATGTGGAGGGATTCCTGCAGTGCAAAAAATGCTCTCAAGCTGGCACTCTGGATCGAGGTCTTTTACAGCCAATGCATATGATTTCTTTAGATATAAAGTTGATCATGTCCAGTGGGCTAGTGTGGTTTGGGAACAGCGGTCTCTTCTAAGGAACAGCTTCTCCTTATGGCTGGCGATGTTAGGCAAGTTGAGAACAAGGGACAGACTCCAGTTTATCTCCTCTGATCCTCTATGCCCTCTTTGTCAGAATACAAGTGAATCCCATGCGCATCTCTTCTTCAGTTATGCTTGGTCGTCTTCTCTTTGGGGTAAAGCTAGATACTAGCTCAAGATTCATAGTAGTATGCCTACCTTAAACAGAGTCATTCGGTATGAACCTATATAGACATAGTACCTCGGCCAACTTCTTCCTTTTAGCCAAGCGTGAGGTCTACGTTATGCCTTCCCCCTACCAACGGTTCTTAACCTATATGGACATAGTACCTCGCTGAACAACACTCCGTTCATCATACATTATCAAGTAACACAAAACATCTACGTATATTCATCTACCAAGGTTTTTCCCCAATCATCACTTTCAATACCAACTCCAAAAATTATCACAATCATACAATCTTACATTCACATTTGTATAATGACAGTGTATCTACACAAGTAATAACAATTCTACAACACATAAAGATTCTATTTCATTTTTTTTATCACAAGTATAGTCACCAAATCATGCTGCAACCTATTTCCATTTACTTGAATTGTTCTCACGTAACTCATCAATCTCACAGCAGAATTCAAGTATGAACCTCAACATAATTTCAGTTCTAGCACACAAAATGTTCTTAGCAATCTAGCAGAATCACACTTTATGCATTTCATCATTTCTTTACACATTTCATGTAAGTTCTTTAATTATATGTGAAAAATCAAAGCATCAATCATCCACATCTAGTCTATTTTAGTTTGAATAAGATCTTAGGAGTTCAACAAGGTCATTTTCATGCATTTCATCACACAACACATTCTATCTAGCCCTTTAGCTATGGTCGACCCTCTACCAAGTTTTGTTCATTCAATTTCAATCATGTTCTTTCAAAGAGTGGTCTGTAAATGAGTCTTTTCTTCCTTAGTGTTCTGCCTAGGTCTCTTTTGTTTCTCCTTGGTTACAAGTTTTTGAGCTAAGGTGTAAGAACACTTCTCCCCCACTCTAGGTTTTTCCCCTTTTTTCTCCCTATCCAAACTGTGAGGTATTTTTCAGTCCAGAAATGAAATTAACCTTATCTTATGTTTTTAACAAGCTCCTAGTGTAGATTTCGGTGGTATATTCTTTTCTTTTGTCTGATTTTCTTCTTCCATTCTTCTACTATCCAGCCGGCTTGTTACATTTCCTCTCCTTCCATGTTTTTAGCCCTTTAACCTCACTCTCTAGTTCTCCCTTTCACCCACACAATCACTGAAGGGGACATGCAGTTGTATTTGGTTCAGTATTCCGTGAAGAAGGGGCAGAGGAGCAAAAGCATGCAGCCGGACACATGCAGCTGCTGCAGCCGGTCCTTGGAAAGAGGAAGCGTCCTCTTCCCTTTCCCTTTCTTGCATTTATACCCCGCTCTTAAATGAGGTGTGGTGTTTTGGTGTTGGACAAGGCTATTCTTGTCCCTTTTTGGGTTATTTGGGTCTGGTTTCTACTCTCATTCTCCCATAGGATAGGCCAACCTTCTTCCTCCATGTTTTTCTTTAAGGCTGGTCGGTTCATGTCTCTCAATTCCACTTAGAATTGGCTGGCCGGGGACTAATTTTTTGTCGGGTTTTACAAAACGTATGGATTTGTCAGTGCACATAGTCGTCGTTGACTCAGAAATCATCAACGAAAACTATGTCGCTACCGATTCAGAAATCGACAGCAATAGTAGAGTCGTTTCTAGCTTTACTTTTTTTTTGTTAGGTGTTTATATTTTCCCCTCTCAATATAAATTTCATCCTCAAAATTAAAAGGACTCGTATTGATAGTGCCTTCAGATTCTCAGAGCAAATACCACAGTAACCGACTCTAGGTCGTCTATCAGGAAATTCTCTACGTATATTCATCTACCAAGGTTTTTCCCCAATCATCACTTTCAATACCAACTCCAAAAATTATCACAATCATACAATCTTACATTCACATTTGTATCATGGCAGTGTATCTACACAAGTAATAACAATTCTACAACACATAAAGATTCTATTTCATTTTTTTATCTCAAGTATAGTCACCAAATCATGCTGCAACCTATTTCCATTTACTTGAACTGTTCTCACATAACTCATCAATCTCACAGCAGAATTCAAGTATGAACCTCAACATAATTTCAGTTCGAGCACACAAAATGTTCTTAGCAATCTAGCAGAATCACACTTCATGCATTTCATTATTTCTTTACACATTTCATGTAAGCTCTTCAATCATATGTGAAAAATCAAAGCATCAATCATCCACATGCATTCTGTTTTAGTTTGAATAAGATCTTAGGAGTTCAACAAGGTCATTTTCATGCATTTCATCACATAACACATTATATCTAGCCCTTTACCTATGGCCGGTCCTCAACCAAGTTTTGTTCATTCAATTTCAACCATAAAATAAATACGCGAGAAAACCTCCAATTTCTTTTTCTTCTTTTGGGTGTGGGTCTAGCCCATCCTAGACCCAACAGGCCTAGCCGGGTCACTGGCCCAAACCAGTGACCTAGTTGGGCACTGTTGTAGGCTGCATGCGTGAATTACTCATGCATGCACTGCACAGTGCGAAGGTAATTAAAATTACCTTCGCATAGTGCCAACACTAAATGAAATGCAAAACAGGGAGAAAAGAGAAATGGTCCTCTGGTTTCCTCTGTTTGTCCCTATTCTCTCTTATCCTTTTTTTCTTTTTCTTTTTTCTTTCACCCCTTCTTTCTTTAGTTCGTGGCCTTTCTCTAGCTTTTATAAGGCCAGATAATGCTTGGTTTTGTAAGGCTTGGGGACCAAGGTGAGTGTTTTTCTGCCCTTGGATCTTGGGAGAAAGGTTTTCAACCCTTGATATGATCCTTCTAAAGTTTTTAAATGGGAAACAATGAGAAAGTTGAGCATTTTTCTGCAACTGACTGACCATATCAATATCGCCTGAGAACACCTGGACCTGGTATGGGGTGCATACCTTTTGACCAAACTCATTCTTGTTTGATTTGGAGGTGTATAGCTCTATATTTGATCATTTAAAAGTGTCCACTAAAACAACGTAATATTTGACACTATGTTTTTGGCTAATTAGGGACATGATGTTGTGGAGATCCATGGAGAAAATGGAATGTAAACGTTTGATATTGTGGACATGGGATTGTAGAGAGAGTGTTTCTTAGTCGAATGGTAGTGGTTTCAACCTTGGACGTGGTCGGAAACGCTGCATTTAGCCGTCTGAAAGTACCCCCTCGACCAGCCAAAAATCAAAGAAGAAAAATAATAATACTTTAAACGGTGTCGTTTTGGCTAATTCCTGTAGATTAGGGTTTCCTTTTGATTTAGGGTCTATCAAGTTTCAAAGCAGTCCTTCATCTCTTGATTTCTTTCTATTTTATCCTTAATTTGCCTTCTTTTTTATGCAATTGTGTCCCTGTCAACTTCATTTGTCACCCCTGAATTTGAGTGTCGTTTACAAGTTATTCCTTGATTTCCGATTTATTTAATTATCCCCCTGAATGACCACTAAACTTTCAATTTTTTCAATTTAACCCCTGATTTCTCACTAATTTCGGTCCCTCAAGTTGCGTGCAATTTGCAAGTTGATCCTTGGCTCACAGAAATTCAATTAATCCCCTATTTGCTCACCAAACTTTGATTTTATGCAATTAAGCCCCTGATTTGACTAAATTAGACTTTTCAAACTTCCAATTGAGTCCTTAACATCAGTTATTTCAAAATTGGCCTTCCAAGTTAATCTCTTTTTGCAATTAAAAAACCTTAATTAAATAGACAAACCTTCTTTAAAAACACATACACACACCGTGTTTTTGTTTAATTTTTTTAAAAAAAATGGGTAGCAATAACAATCATATCAACCATCATACTAAAATATAGAATAATACAAATAAACATGCACACATTTATGTTTACACAAACATCCTAAAAATATAAATAGAGAACATGAGTTTTTCAATTCAAATAAAGTTCTACCTAATCTATTACAAGGAAAAATGCAGCTTTAACTAAGGAACTGCTCCTGTCTCTGGACCCATTAGTCTTGGCTCCTGTCGCAAGCAAGACCCATCAGAATGGGTGATGGGTCCTGCCAAGGGCAGAACCCATTAGTAAAAAAAATTTAATTTTTTTCTTTTCTCTCATATAATTTGTTTCCATACAGTAAAGAAGAAATAAATTGATGAGAGTTTTTTAAATTGTTTAAAAGTTGGGTGATCATAATGTTTTTTCATTTGAGGATGTATTGAATTTTCCTATTAAGACATTGTTTTTGCGTTTCAAAAATTCTTTGAAAAAATTTGAAATTTTATAATTTTTTTCTCTAATATTATCATATTAAAGTTGATGGAGCTCTCAATAAATTTTTTATTCACATCATATACTTTATATATTTGTATTATATATGAGAATTTTTTAACAATAAAATTTATTAAAAAATAATTTATAAATATTATAATATAATATTATTTTGGGTAATAGAAGATATTTTAATTTTATAACATTAGTGTATGAGATTCAAAGTTTTATCAACGTTTCATTGTTTTTAGATTTTTTATTTAGTAGTTTTAAATTATATATATTATTAAATACATAAATAAATTATGTGTTAGGTCCTGCACTTAGCAAGACCTATTAGAGTTTAGTCCTGTTGGGGGCAGGAACCAAAATAGCTTTGGGCCCGGTTGCACAACAGGACCCAATAAGTTTGGGGACCCAAAAGCACTAGGTCCGGACCCAAAGCTAATGGCTCCTGCGTCAGGACCCAAGACTTTTATTATAAGTAAAAGTCTTAATATTAAAATATTATTATTTATGTTATAAAGATTATTATTTTTATTATAATTAATATTATTAATATAATAGTGAATAAATTAAAAATATTCTTATTTTTATTATAAATATTCTTATTTTTATTATAATTAATGTTATTGATATTAAAAATATTTTTATTTGTATCATAAATATTATTATTATTATAATTCTCTTGGATCCAGTGTCATGACCCAAGGTTCTTGGGTCTTAGGTTTTTTGTGTTATAAATATTATTATTTTTATTATAATTAAAGGTATTAATATAAAAAATATAATTATTTGTGTTATAAATATTATTATTTTTATAATTAAAGGTATTAATATTAAAAATAGTATTATTTATGTTATAATTATTATTATTTTTATAATAATTAATAGTGTTAATATAAAAAAATATTATTATTTGTGTTATAAATAATATTATTTTTATTCTAATTAATAGTATTAATATTAAAAATAGTATTATTTGTGTTATAAATATTATAAGAACTTAGGTCAGGCTAGTTTAATATTATTAATATTATTATATTCATTAATATTATTAAATTTGTAAAAAATATTATTACTATAAAAAAATATAAAATTGATTTGAAGGGTAAAATCAATTACTATTATTATTATTATTAACTTGGGTCAGGCATCCCTTTCCAGACCCAAGAAACTTGAGATAGGAAAGGGGTCCCTCTCCCAAGGAGCTTGGGTGTGGCTGTAGCGCAAACTCAAATTCCTTGAGTCTTACAACCCCGCTAGACCCAAGATTATTGGTCCTTCGCCAGGACCTAAGGCTAATGTGTCCATCGTTAAGACCCAATGCTCTTGAGTCCTGCGTCAGGACTTAATTTATTTGGGCTTTAGCAGGACCCAATGTTCTTGGATCCGATGTCAAGACCCAATTCCCATGGGCCCGGCGTCAGGACCCAATTCCCATGGGTCCGGTGTGAGCATCCAAGGCTAATGGGTTCTGTGTCAAGACTTAAGATTCTAGTGTATTATGTTTCTAAATATAATTATTTGTATTATATATATTATTATTTTTATTATAATTAAAAGTATTAATATTAAAAGTAGTATTGTTTGTGCTATAGATATTATTATTTTTATTATAATTGAAAGTATTAATATTAAAAATAGTATAATTTGTGTTATAAATATTATTATTTTTATTATAATTAATAAATTTGAAAAACATTATTATAAATATTAAAAAATAAGCATAGATTTGATTTGAAGTGTAAAATTAAAAATTATTATTATTATTGTTATTATCAATAATAAATTTTAAAAAAAATTAAAAAATTTAGCACACATGTTAAATTTATTATTAATATTATAAATATTATTGTTGGATCTGAAGTTGCAACCAAACTCAATACTTTTGAGTTCAATGTTACAATCAGACCTAATACTTTTAAATTTTAATTTTTTATGATATTTGCCAGCTAACTAGCAGAAAACTGAAGGACATCGAAATCCTCTAGTTTTCAATCCTGACAAAGAGGTTTGGGTTTTTTCTGATCATTCCAGGCGCACAAGAATCTGGGGATTATAAATCCCATCAGGCGTGAACTTAACCCCCACATGCTCATTCATATTATTATTCAAGGTTGTCATTTCCGTTTCGGTAAATGTTTCGTTTTTTCAATTGGAATGGAATGTTTCAGTTTCGGAGTATTTCGGCGTGCCGTTTCAGGATTGTATTGTTCATATATATATATATATATATATATATATATATATATATATATATATATAAAAAAAAAAAA
>Ga0307517_10003208_pt1 | contig 25683 bp, 9 predicted proteins | sample 23_EM_MG_FD_194515 | JGI IMG/M metagenome (GOLD analysis project Ga0307517, IMG submission 194515) | Populus trichocarpa ectomycorrhiza microbial communities from riparian zone in the Pacific Northwest, United States - 23_EM | ecosystem: Host-associated > Plants > Roots > Unclassified | place... | reverse complement strand
TGAGTAGTCTCCCAGATGCCTCCGGGAAGTCCCTACTCAGGAAGCTTGGGTTCGGATATATGCTCTCCCCTATGGTGGCATATACCTCGCGCATATTTATGCAAGCTATTCCCGCTAGGGTAATAGTATCCCTACGGGATTTCATTCTCGAGAGTGTCCATGAAGGCCTCGGACATTTCTCAGCTTACAAATGCTACTCATATGCGGCTTGCTTCTTCTGGTGGCCACAGATGCGCCAGGACTTTGTCCTATACTGTCGGGCATGCGATAAGTGCCAGATTAACAACGAGCCCACCACCCTACCAGATGGACAATCCCTTACCCTCCCTGACCCCGACGAAGCCTACCAATCCCTGGCCATTGACTTCGCCCCCCCTTTTAACAAATCCGCTAGCTATACATCTATCATAGTCATAATGGACCGCTTCACCTCCTACCCACATCTCATCCCACTCAAGGATGCTGCTACCTCTGAAAAGATCTTCAAGAAACTCACCAGCACTATCTTTGACCTCCATGGCCTCCCCCTTAGCATTGTCCTTTACCAGGACTCTCGCTCCACCTCTAAGTTTTGGTCACAAATGATGAAGTGCCTTGGCATCCAGGTCTGGATGGCGAACCAATACCGCCACCAAACGAATGGCCAGATTGAGCGAAGGATCCGTACCCTCAAACAGCTAATGAGGAACTTCGTTAACCCGAGACAGAAAAACTCGTCCGGGGCCCTCCCCCCTATTGCAGCAGTCATGAACGGTGCCCCCCATCAATCTCTAGGCATCTCGCCATACCATGCCCTCTATGGACGCCCCGGGAAGATATTCAACCCTGTCCAGAGATCCGCCAGCAAAGTACCAGCTGTGGGCAATATCTGGAACGCCCATAAAGCAACAAGAATGGAAGTAGACATGGCCGGAAAGCATGCTACCTTCCGCCAGACTGTCCAGGCAGACAAACACCGCAAACCCCGAACGGAACCCTTCAAGAATGACAGCCGAGTTCTTGTTAGAGGCCGCCCTTATACCTCCTCCCCTGGACAATCCAAGAAGCTAGAGGCACAAGGGTTCGGACCCTTCAAGGTCCTACAACATCTACCTGACACAGACAACTACAAGGTACACCTCCTGCCCTGAATGTCCCGCCAGAAACCCTACTTCCACGTCTCCTCCCTTCAGGAATACAGACAGAACGATCCTAATAGATTGAAGTCCCGCAGAATTGACAAGCCAGCACCGATCCTAATCCAAAATGCAGAAGAATGGGAAGCAGAGCAGATCCTCGATTACTGCCGCCAGAACAACAGGCACGAATTCCTAGTTCGCTGGAAAGGGTATGAGCGAGCAGACGACTCCTGGGATCCTATCGAGAACCTGGACCACTCCCTGGAACTCATAGAGGAATACTGGGACGCCAACCACCCAGCAGAACCGACGCCCCAGATCACCTCCCACCACATTAAAGCTTCCTGGGAACCCATGGAAGTTTCCTCCACACCCTGTACCGCAAACGATTGCCCAGACGACTTCTGGGAACCCTATGACGATGAGGAATATGATTCTAGCAGCTCTGAGGAGGACTATTTCCCCACAGATGACGACAGCCTCTTAGGGCACACCGAGGCGAGCGCTGAGGACAGCGAAGACTTTGGAATGATTGTTGATTTTTCAGAATAAGGGAATTTTGTTGAAAGTCACCGGCGATCACACCGCTCACCTTGGAACACGACCGTTCCAAACATTATTCCTATTCTGTTTATTGTTGCGCGTTAGTCTCATTTGTCACTCATTATAAATCGGAAGAGGAGGAAGTACTATACGTGGTTTGTATGCTAGCAAGAAGAATCCGCATCAATTACCGCGAACGGTCGGAGAGTATTGCAGAAGATATATCGGAAAGGAGAGGGTGTGGGAATGGGATATTGTCCGTGGGCGGGTGGATTTCCGAGAGACATTGTGAGCGCCGAAGCTCTTTGTATTTACTATATAATCCCACCCTTCCGCTCGGTAGATCGATAGGCAAGCAACGAATACAGACTTCCTCCTCCTCTATACTTCCCTCTCCGCTCATACTCGCATATCCTCCGAAATCATCACCTCATAACAATAGGTTATGAACCTGGACTACCTAGTCTGAATAGCACTCCGCCGCTGCCACCCAGTCTCACTTGCCAATGACCCTATTCTCCAACGCCGTATTCCCAAAAGCAATATCTCGTGATCCTACCAATACAATGTCAGCATCTACACCCACTCAGCCTGATATCCCCACGTCCGCACCAGCCAGTACCACTTCTCTCACCCAGTCTATTGAGAAGCTTGATGGCTCAATTGCATCAGGCAAAAGTAACTACCAGGGGTGGAAGTTCCGAATTGTGCGTATCCGTAAGGAAAAAGGATTACTTACGGCTATTGAACAGGACCCGGACAAGGGAAACGCAAAAGACACCGCAAGAGACAACGCCACCTTCACCATCCTAACTCTCAATGTCAGAGACTCACAAATAACACATATCCAGGAATGTGTTACGGCAAAGGCAGCATGGGAGGCCTTACGGATAGTTCATCAAGGGATTGGAGCGAGTGGCCGTATGGTTCTCATGCAGAGACTGTGGGCCTTGCGTATGGTGGAAGGAGATGATATGGCCGAGCACTTAAATAAGTTCCGTGAGTTAGCGAATCAAGTGGAGGGCTTATCAGGAACAGGAAAAGGAATAGAGAACAACGAACTTGTAACCCTTCTCAGTCTCAGTCTTCCAGATTCCTACGAACCCATAATTATGGCCCTGCAGTCTAGAGCCGATGAGGTCACCTTCGACATCTTTGCCAGCCGACTGCTGCAGGAATCGGCGCGCCGACAGGTCGCCCACACAACCAGCCCAGGAACTAGTGAGACTAGTTCCACAACTGTGACCGCGTTTGCTACAAGGCCTTACGGGCGTGGTAGAGGAGGTTTTCGATCCGGCTCAGCAAGAGGAGGCATGCGGATACAGAATACATTTGGAGCGCGAAGACCGGAGGGGGCAGCCAGCTCTTGGAGTGCAGTAGGAACATCTAAACCCCGAGGTAAATGCATTTACTGCCAAAGAGAGGCGCATTGGAAGAGGGATTGTTACAAGAAGAGGGATTGTTACAAGAAGAAGGCCTCGGAGGCCAAAGAAGGCAACCATAAATCGCTGGGAGATCAAACAGGCCTGGCCTTTACTATACATGATCTATCAGGGACAGTCAGTAACAAGGGAACCTGGATTATCGACTCAGGAGCAAGTCAGCACTTATGCAGTCAGCGAGAGTATTTTACGAACGGGACTTCCAAGGAAATCTCCGGAAAGGGCATCGAGATCGCTGATGGATCTCAGATTGAAGCTATAGGAATGGGTAATGTTAGCATTGGGAACTTCCAGTTAAGCGGAGTCTTGCACGTACCCAGAGCAGGAGGAAATCTGTTATCAGTTGCACGATTAATTGACTCCGGGTACCAAGTTAGCTTTGGAACAAAAATATCCACAATAACCCAGGATGACTTAAGAGTCGAGGGGGAAAGAGATGGAAATCTATACTACTTACCGAAATACAAGAGCGACGATAAAGCCAACCTCGGGCTTTCAACCAACAAATCGACACCGCAAACGATCCAGATATGGCATCGGAGATTAGGCCAGAGAACTCTCGACAATGCCAGCATTCAGTATATACAACCCAGAGTTAGCGAGCTAGCAATTGTGCCGAGTACGAAGGGGAAGGACGAAAACAAACTATGCGAGACCTGTGCGATCGGCCGACAACATAAGGAGCCAATGACTGGCACTAGGACAAAGGCGAATGAACTACTAGATGTTGTTCACTCGGATATCTGCGGTCTGATGCAAGTCAGTACCATATCCGGCGAGAGGTATTTTATTACCTTCATAGATGAACAGAGTGGCCGCATAGCAGTGACACTGTTAAAGGCCAAAGGCGAGGCCTTGGGTGCCTTTCAGGCGTACAAAGCAAGAGCAGAAAAAGAGGCTGGCAGAGAAATTAAAGTTCTTAGGACGGACGGTGGAGGGGAATACATCGGGAGGGATTTCAAAGGATACCTTCGCCTAAATGGTATTACACACAGTGTCAGCCCACCCTATAGTCCTAGTGACAATGGATTAGCGGAAAGAGCGAACCGTACTTTAATGGAGGTGGCACGGTGCATGATCGAAGAACAACTCAACAAAGGATTCTGGAGATTCGCTGTAGCAACAGCCGCCCATATCCATAACCGTCTACCCTCCCGCTCGCATCACGATCAGTCTCCACTCGAGTACTGGACTGGAAGACTACCAAGCGTGGGTCACCTTAGAATTTTCGGATCAGTAACCTATCGCTTAGTACCAAAGGAGCAGAGAAAGAAACTCGACCCACAATCGGAGAGATGCATCCTCATCGGGTATGATGAGGACACAGGCAGCAAAGTGTATAGGGTATACAACCCAACAACAAAGCGAATATACAGCTCCCGCGATGTTATTATCAATGAGCTGGGGACTATCGAGACGGTTAGTCAAGAACCGCAGTCCGCGAACGAGATAGAAATTAGTTTACCTGAGATAAAGGAAAAGAAGAAAGAACATGAGAATGTGGGAAGCGGAAATGGTGTAGGCGCAAATGTTCCGGTCGAAGCAGTCACGAATGCACAAAGCCCAGAGGAGTTTGGCGGGGACACGATTATTGTTAGGCCACCACCAGAAGTCTTGCAGGCTAGAAGAGAAGAGGTTAGTCAACCAGGAACTAGACGCTCAGAGAGACAGCGCAACCTTGGACAAGGTTTTAGCGCTAAACCATGGCGCGCTATGCTTGCCCATGTAGAGGAGCCGCAAACCCTTAGTGATGCCTTAGTTAGTGAAGAACCAAAAGAATGGTATGCAGCGTGGGAATCTGAAGTGGACTCCCTAGTCAGAAATGATACCTGGGAGCTGGCATTACTTCCGGCTGGACGAGAGGCAATTGGATGCCGATGGCTCTTCAGGCGTAAGGATGATGGGCGATACAAAGCAAGGCTTGTCGCGAAGGGGTATAGTCAAAGGGAAGGTTTAGACTACACGGAAACTTTTGCTCCGGTCGCCAAATTCAACTCTCTTCGTTCGCTGTTGGCCCTAGTCTGCGAGAATGACTGGGAATTGGAGGGCATGGACGTCAAAACAGCATTCCTTCATAGCGACCTGGAAGAGACTGTATACATGGAAATAGCGGAAGGGCTACATACCGAGGTTCAGAGAAATTATTCCGGGGAACGGGTAGTCTGCCGCTTGATCAAATCGATTTATGGCTTGAAGGAATCTCCTCGGGCTTGGTATGGCAAAATAAATCATTTTTTCCTGGCGAATGGGTTCCAGCGAAGCGAGCAAGACCACAGTGTCTACATCTACAAGTTCTTTAAACTAATTCTCCTCTTGTATGTGGACTATCTAGTAATTACCTCACCGAGTTTAGAAGATGTTGCTTGGGTACAAAATCTCCTACACGAGGAGTTCGAAATGAGCAACCTAGCGCCATTAACTGGGTTCCTAGGAATGGAGATCAAACGGAATCGGCAGCTACGTACCTTGCACCTCACACAGCATAGCTATACCACTACAATTCTTGACAGAGATGGGATGTCTACTTGCGCTTCGGTTAGTACACCGGCGGACCCTCATACTAGACTACTCAAGTCTCCAATAACACATCAAACGGACCCAAACAATCTCCAGCGATACCAGTCAGCAGTTGGCTCACTAATGTATGCTATGATTGGTACCAGACCCGATATCGCATTTGCCGTATCGGCAGTCAGCCAACACAGCTCCAATCCGGGCCCTGCCCACTGGACAGCAGTTCGGCGTATCTTCCGTTACCTCGCCGGAACACAAACATTTGGTATCCTCCATGGGAGCGGATACTGCGAGGGGTACACGGACGCGGATTGGGGTGCTGGTGAGGACCGGGAATCAATTGGCGGGTATGCCTTTATGATCAACGGAGGGGCAGTTTCCTGGGCTAGCAGGAAACAAGGAAGTGTTGCGCTGTCTTCTACTGAGGCAGAGTACAAGGCACTGACCCAAGGGGTGAAGGAATCACTATGGTTAGGTGAGCTGCTGGAGGGTTTGGGGGCACTAAAGCATAGAAAGGAAATACGGAAGGTCCAATGTGACAATCAGGCAGCGATAGCACTTACCAAAAACCCCGAATACCACACGCGTACGAAGCACATCGATATCCATTACCACTTCATAAGAGAGCATGTGGACTCAGGAGCTATCGTCCTCTTCTACTGCCCTACCCATGCGATGACGGCTGATATTTTTACGAAGCCTCTCCCTAGACCGCAATTCGAGAAGCATGTTTTAGGGCTAGGACTAGGACCGGGACCAAGCACTGAAACTGAAGCTGGGCAAGGAGCTGGGGGAAAGAACTGTGCTGGAATCATCCCCGGTGAGGGGGTGTGTTGAAAGTCACCGGCGATCACACCGCTCACCTGGGAACACGACCGTTCCAAACATCATTCCTATTCTGTTTATTGTTGCGCATTAGTCTCATTTGTCACTCATTATAAATCGGAAGAGGAGGAAGTACTATACCTGGTTTGTATGCTAGCAAGAAGAATCCGCATCAATGACCGCGAACGGTCGAGGAGTATTGCGGAAGATATATCGGAAAGGAGAGCGTGTGGGAATGGGATATTGTCCCTGGTCGGGTGAATTTCCGAGAAACATTGTCAGCGCAGAAGCTCTTTGTATTTACTATATAATCCCCCCCTTCCGCACGGTAGATAGATAGGCAAGCAACGAATACAGACTTCCTCCTGCTCTATACTTTCCTCTCCGCTCATACTCGCATATCCTCCGAAATCATCACCTCATAACAATAAATTTAACCTCTGTACATGTTCCGGTAACGGTACACAGGAGCGGGCAGTGCAGGATCTCCTATGTTTACTTGATTTATATTTGGTTTATTTGATTTGATTTCAGCTCCGCCACTGTCGCTGAGTCAGATAGGCTATGCTATCATATTGCTATGTTTAGTTTGCTTTGTTGGAAGTTTATATTTAGGATTCCGGGTATGGAATGGTCATGTAACACTGGCGAGGGCTGAGCATTGTTTGTTTCTTTCTTTGGTCTTGCAGGATTACAGCATTCCGGTCTGTGCGCAGCTACTGGTAATGATCGTGATTGCAGGAAGGTTATCGCTCTTGGGTTTTGTATTTAAACCAGTCTCCTGGCTACCAGGAGACCGCAGACTTCGACAGACCTTCAGTCTAAGAATACACTTGGTTGAATGGCAATCCCTGAGTCCCTTAGCCCAATTTGTCCTTCAACTATTATCCTTCTAGCTACAGGTCCCTTGAAGCCTCCCTTAGCACCAGCGCTAGCAGGTCTATCGCCGGTCCTATTGTATTTTCGTTAGACAGGAATAAACTTGTTACACTCCACAACATGCTCCTCTATTCTCTCCTATCTTCCCATACCATCCCACTCCTGAGAAGTTTCCCGAAACTTCTTTCCCCTATTTCTACCCCTTTCGTCTCATCCTCCAATACTACTTCTTCAACCTTCTGTGATCCTGCACAGTCCTCATACTGCCCGTTGTTTCCTATCCTTCATAGTTTGATCCATATGCGTTCCAACTCCTGGTAAATCTCAACCACTAACTACAAGTCTTCCCTAGTGCCAATTCCTAAAACATGCTAAACGTTCCTCCTTAAGCTAACGTCTCAACCAAATATATCATTCCTCCGCTGATACCATACTAGCTCATAGTGCAACCGTTATCAAACCCGATTCCCCTCAGCCATGTCCCATCAGTGTTCCGACTATCGATCAGGTATGGAACCTTCGCGAATCTTAACAGAAAAGGGCCGAGGGCCCGCATTTTTCGGGGCTCCGTCAGCCCCGTAACGAACTCTATCCAAACCTTCAACTCACTGGCAGTTGTCTTGTGCCATTTCCTACGTTGCTGGCCTGGCTGTGTCTGGGAATCCTGCTTTAGCTCGGCATAGATGTTTGTATTAACTGCTAGTTGCTCGAATACGGATTCGTCCCAAAATAACGAAAACAACTCGATATGGACTCTCTGTACAGCCCGCCGGTAATTCTACCTATTAAACCTTGTTACTATCTATACTCTATCCGTACTATATATTTACTTCTTCACATTCATGCCTTGCCGGGGGGAGTGGGGGGGATCACTCATGCATCTTTGCTGAGAATAACTTCATACAGTAAATATTTACTGAGAGCTCCAGCAAAGTAGTTATGGTAGGCGTATTGTTGCTAGAGACGGGAGAGCACAATAGTTACCTTTGCTTTGTGAGGCTTAAACGGACTGTGAAATGGGTTGAAGGATGCAAGAGGTGGGAGATCTTGAGCATCACCTCGTGCTTGACCCTTTTGCTTCGTTTTCTCCGCTGTCGAAGCACTAGAGGCGGTCTTCGGTTATAAGTCACGGTCTGCTATTTCCGTATGCCTAATTCTCTGGCGCTTCTGGGGTGGCTCTCCTTGTAGTACTCCAGTCCTCCTCTTAGCAGTTGTGCGATTACCGACACTCTTAACCCCAACGCTCATAGATCGGCTGGTACTTCCAGCAGTTTCCGATAATACCTTTCGCTTTGGGGGCATTTTCGTTTCTCGTTCAGATCCAAATTTGGTTTACTATCATATTCTTTCATTCTATGATCATTCCAATCCCGGTGTTGTCGTGAGATGAGGTTTACTGATCCGCAGTTTCACTTCTATACTAGGCTAGTATTCCAGATTGCAATTTGGACTGGAAAGTCTCAGCGGTTCAAGGGATACTGGGCAGTGCGGGTTTTGCTGTATTCTAAGCAGTACTGTACTCGAGTACTCGAGTACGAGTACTGTACGGCCTTGGCGGCAAAAGAAACTAGCCCCCCTATTTTACACCAAAAATAGGCCGTTTCACCTCGTAATACCACGACCAGTTGCTTTCCAAAAAATATTAAAATTCTTCAGAGTCTTTGGACGCATCTAGATATTATCATCTATATGTGACAAGCTTTGTTAGTTAATGTTCATAGTGGAATACCAGAAACAAATAATGGCTGTGGCTGAAAGGTACCTCGAATTTTGTATGAGTGTCCCATACAAAAGGTGCATTGCACCTCCATCGAATGACAATCCTAAGCCCTCAGCCTCTGTGGGAGAATGGGAAAATTCCCATAATTATTTCCTAGAAAGTTTCAACAACTGCGTGCACTATAGCCTGGTTGCATTAAATATATAGAGCTTTGGGTTGGGTTATGAAAGTCCAAAATCAGCCATTTTTGGTGTAAAACGGGGGGCTCGTTTCTTTTGTTGCCAAGATCCCACTGTGCATCTCTTTCTATGCGTGGTTTTTCCTATCATGGTTACTCAGTTAGGCTAGTGTTCCAGATTTTAAACCCACCTACAATGTTTCGACAGGTTATGGGATAGTGCAGATCACCTGCGGGATTAATACGGTGCTCAATTTGAGCTATGCAGGACGAGTGCAGGTTTGGCCAATTAGGACCCGGGGCACACAGCACCAACAAAAGCGTTCCAATAGCTTTTCACCCCCTGCCCCCCCGTGTAACAAAATGCTGTGCTCGAGGTTGGACGCCGTTGCGCGGCCACAAGATCATGCCGGCCATCTTAAATCAACTTGTGTGAAGCCTAGATTTTGCGTCATCGGTACTAATTTAATTTAACGGGAGTGCTGCCCGAAGGTTCAAAGTGTCGGGAGATAGGTTTATCTTCAACATTTGCCGACACCCCCGAGCATCCCACCCAGCTATTGCTTTTGCTACTCGCGCGGCCGATTGGAAGCCGGACACAGCTTCTTATGGTAGTGATCGGTGAGCGAATGAGGAGGCAGAATGAGTCCGCCAAGAAGAGTGATGTAATTTGGTAAACCGTAGAAAGCGATGGGTTGTCCACACCTTTTGGTACTGTGTCCACCTTTTTCTATATGCTATACCGTATTCCTTTACTAATCCTGCATCTAGACACTACCTCTTATTGGCTCGCCGATGCCTACCATAAGAAGTAGTGTCCGGCTTCAAATCGGCCGCGCGGGTAGATTCCTCTGGCAGCCCTGACTGGGAATGTGAGAATAAATTCTCCCCTCCCGTCGATTCGCAAGAGCGGGAAAACCAGCCCCTGCAATCCTCTAAGCTGTAGGGTCTTATCCACTGTTCCTCAAAGGTTATTTTTCTCCCTGGGACCCGTTGAACGATACCGCGAACAGCTTGGTACGTGTCTGACAACCCCCTTAGAGGGCCCGAGTTGAACTAATGGGAATAACAAAGATCCCCTTACAGCAACACCGCACCCCCTCCCCATCATGGACATTTACACCAACCCCCAGAAGAATACCTATGACACAGGCATCACAAAGCTTTTCCGGATGCCGACAGACTCAGGCGGGATCCCAGCTGTTGCCGTTAGCAAAAGTTATTTCGCTTACATTACCTCCGCGTATACCATCCTGGTGATCCTGATTTTTATGATTGGATGGAACCTGATCCTAGCCATTATAATGGCATTCTGGCCCACCCGTGGTGACCCGAACCGTCAGACTGCCTTGGCTGCCCTTTGGAACTCTGGCGAACCGATGAATGCGACGACCTTAATGGCAACCTTCTGCAAGAGACTGATACTATACATGCTTTGGGGCAACCCGGAAGAGGCCTCCTCAGACTCCGAAGCCGAGGGTGACCCATCCCATCACGCGGTTGCCGGTCTGCATTCGGAGACCGGCTCGAACGACACAGGCTCCACAGTCGAGAGCCTACCACTTGTCCGAGAGAAGCCGAGCGGGATTTCGGAAGGTTCCTCACCTATAAGCAATCTCTTGTGGGGTCTCCTGTTTGTATTTATTGCCTTGGCTATGACTGTTGGAAATGTTGTCGCGTGTATTCTGATACCGGTACAACTCTCGATGGGGAACGTCGCTCCTCCTGCAAAGGAAGCTATATTCTACCCCGACGTCCAGCTCTACACTTCAGCCAAATACAACCAGGCTGGACGTTCCAAATTGAATTCACTATTTGCCGCTTCAGCACTCCGTGCACTCGGATCTATCGAATCTATCGAAGCCTCTGAGGTTACAGTCCGCAAACGAGTCAATGTAGATGTCCAAACGAGCGGTCGCGATGCCCGCGTGGTTTACAACTACAACGTCACAGGGGTCGACATGGGGCTGCAGAGTGATCCCAAGTTGCAGCTCAGGGTCAATGGTTCATGCCACACAGACTATACGTGGCTCATGAATTCAACCAAACAAGCAGATACCTACAGGCTCTTTGGTGGGAAAAACACACTTCGTGTCAATTACCAACCGGAGATGGATTATCCTCCGATGTTGAAGTTTACGGTCGACTGGAACACGATTCTGGGATCCAACACTTCATACGCCATGATAATTAACACTGGCGGTCTCTCTAGCTATACCCCTGGCCAAGACCCATGGTATGCTACTGAAAAGTCTAAGGTAAACAAAGGCATTGCATATCAGGTGGTCCGCGGGCGACCAGTTCTCAGTTGTTGGGAAGAGAGTAAGTGGCATCTGAATGGCGAAGAGGCGACTACCGGGCGCTTAGATAGGTTACCTGGCCTGAAACTGCACGATCTCTGGATCAAGGCTTTCAAGTACGAGTTTCGGGTCCCACGTGTGGTCGGGGTAGGTCGTGGGGCGGGGCAATCGGTACTTAAATCGGCTTCATATGTTACGGCTCCTTTGTACACTCTGGATGCGGAGGCATCCACTATCGAAAGCGACCTCGAACGCTTGGTGTTGGCTGCTTGGGTCAGCAGTCGGAATGTCCTACGCGACACAACCACATACGATAAGCGCGACATGCAGAATCACGTCAAAGGACCGGGAGGCTCGGTGGAAGATGCTGTTGTACAATTCGTCCTTCGAAGTGGAGATGTTGTCACCCTATCCGCCCGAATCCTTATTTCTGTCCCGTCCATTCTCCTGTTCCTTTTTGTCGTCCAGAAGACCTTGAGTTTGGCACTCGGGCGTCCAGAGTTCGGAAAAAAGCTCATATTACGTGGGGAGAAAATAAATGCGGTCGCGTTGCTGGCCACCCAACTATATCGTGGACTGGACCAGAGGATAAGCTCAAGGAACTGGAAACACAACGAGTCCCTCATTCCATTCGTATACCACTCCGGGATTGAGGGGCCAATTGGCGAAACTGGCTCCGACGAAAGGCCCCCTGGAGCAAATACCCAGAGACCGACTAATGGTAACGTCTAATAACCCGGAGGGTGCGGGCTTTGCAATCTTAAGGCTTAAGAATCTGGCGAGTCGCTTCCTTGGGATTAACTGGCTTGTGATTCTCAAGAGTTAAGGTAGAGTGGGGAAGAGAAGGTTTTTTTTAGCCTTGATTGAGACGTTACCATTTTCCCTCATTTTATGGTGGCTTCTCCCGAGGTGTTTCCCTGTCAAGCTGTGGTTGGAGTTAGCTTCTTCTTTATGTCGATTTTCTCAATTTGCACCTTCATGTTTAATCTCTATCACAAAACCTTTCTCACATTCCTATTGTTGTCTAAGTCATGTCTGTAGTCAGCTTAGTGTTCTTAATGAGTTACCGTGTATACAAAATACTGGTATCATTACTTGAAATTAACCTCCTGAGTTCCCCCGGGGGATAATCAACAAATTGCGCAATGGCCGGACGCTCAAATTTGTCTAGGGCTTAGCTATGGGCCAGGTATAATCGGAAACTTTATCCCCTCGCCATAAAACTAGCCAAAAACATAAGTATTTACAATAATAATGAAGCCACATTAACCATTCATTCGCTTCCGACCGGGGCCAATTTCTCTCCATATACACTAACCACATTTGCCTGCATACTCCCGTAATAATAAGAAACAGGAAGGACATGACCGTGAGACATTCTCTCAACTTTCTTAACCCAGAACAAATGAACTCACTAAAGGTATTACCTATACTGCTCGTCAACTCTAACAATTTCATAGGGGTTGTCGATCGTAATAGTAATATTATATAGTTTAATACGAGGGTTAAAAAATGTTGCCTCGTGAACCTAACGAGAACTTGTTTTCTCTCTTTCACTGACCGATTGATTCCCTCAGGTTATATGCCTGAAGTGCCACCTTGTATTTCTATAAAGAGCCAAGATTCGTAATCTCCTGAGCTAGGATAGTTTATCAATCTCTAACATAACGGTGGTTTCTCCCCCCTTCCCCGCCTATTTGGTCGTTTAGAGAAATCCTTACTCGAGTAGTCTCTTAGAGGATACGTTATTTTACAATAGGGAGGTTTTGCTAAGACAGTCGTAACTTGAACTGCTCTTATAACCAAAGCAACTGCACTAACCTTTCCCAACGTGCAATAGTGCCCTGGGGCTCAACTTTGGTAAAGTCTTAGGAACAGTTTATTGGAATATGGTTTCTTTCTCCTCTCAAATGCTTCATTTGACTCTCTATATCTGTTCTCAAGCCGGGTACAAGTCCGGACTTTTTGACACTTTGGTTATTATTTCTTTTGTTCTAATATGTTTGCTTTGAATGCCTTTGTTCTTTGTTACGGAGGCTTGGTGGAAGTGGACAGTGATGGGCACAATCATGCTCGAGCAGAAAATTTCCATGCTCGAGCATAAATCGTGCTCGAGCACAAGAAAAGTTTGTGATCAAGCATAATTGTGCCCATCACTAGAAGTGGAACCAAGCCATCTCACTATATAGCTTGTCTATATCGTTCCTGTCATTCTAGTAGAAGTTGGTGGCAATCCACCATCCTGACTGTTTTGCTATTATCACTTCTTTGTTCGAGTTCGGATTGAATATTACAACACAGTTCTTAGATAAAATGGTGGTAAAGGAGTTGTGTTTACCCGATTGTTTACCAAAAATTGGTGGAGCTTATGCCAACGCTGAAGGAAATCTTTTCAACCCACACCAAATTTTGTACTTAGCAAAACTCCAGTGTTCTGACAGTGCTGGCTGCAACCTATGGTACGTAATTCGCCACAAAAATAAGAGCACTTCTTATTACGATCGTCTTAGCAGAACCTCCCTAACTTAATAACTCAAGCAACCATACTCGAGTGCGAATGAAATACTGGTACACCGTGTGTGGCAACGGTTATCCCTCACCAACCACGATCCATTATCAACTAACTACCTGATTCACCATAATTTCTACTGCGATCTGTTGTATGCATAATTTCCCTAATACTTTCTTGAATAGGGAGGTTCTGCTAAGACAGGAGTAATACGAAGTGTTCTTATTTTTGTGGCGAATTATGTATCATAGGTTGCAGCACTGTCAGAACACTGAAGTTGTGCTAAGAAAAGTACAAAATTTGGTGTGTATTGAAAAATTTCTCTTAGCATTGGTGTAAACTCCACCAATTCTTGGTAAACACAACTCCTTTACGACCATGTTATTTAAGAACTGTTCTTAAGACTTTACTAAAGTTGAGCCACAAGGCACTATTGCACATTGGGAAAGGTTAGTGCGGTTGCTCTGGTGATAAGAACAGTTCATATCATGACCGTCTTAGCAGAACCTCCCTAATGGGGCTCTCAACATGGTATTTCTATTATTTTTTCTATAGAGGTATTAGATACTATATGTAGTTGATAGATAATGTTGCTGAGGTATCACGGTTGAGGCATGGTCATCGAGGCATGTCGTTGTCACACACCTTGTATACTGTACGAGTATTTAATTTGCGCCCGAGTAGAGTGGGCGGACTAGAGTAAGGCTATGGGAAATATACGTGTACAATACCGGTAGTTGGAACCCATAGGCCGCCGGTGCTGAGACCGGCTATGAATATTTCCCCTATGAGTCCCCCGGTGTTACGCCCTGAGTAGATTGAATATCGCTCGAGTCCTGCCACCTCTTGTGTTAATGTGTTCCCCGTAAACACTTCTGTTCCTAGACTTACACTCTCGAAAGCATACTTTGCAAATTCTCCGGATCCCCCAGTAACCCTTCGACCTGCGCATGACCAAGGTTCGCAAAAAAAGTGATCTATCTTAGATTCCCCCGGTAGCAGACAAGCTGCCATGCCTCCCGCATAAGCAGCATCTTCGAAATACTCGTACAATCTCCACCGTGTTGAAACTCACTATGGCCGGACTTAGTGTTTCACGTCCTCACCGGAACTACTTGATGTTTGGAAACTCTGATATGCGTTTGACTAGTATAGCCGAAACATGAAATGTTGGATATCAAACAGACTAACACTACCTATCAACTATGACACTGGATTAGTATCGGGATTGTTTGAGATGCGAGACAGTGGAGGATTTCCTACATTTCCTTTCAGTCTTTCCTTCTTTTGGCTCTCTGATTTTTGCTGACTTTCTCTATAAGAGACCATCTGGTTCCTGTTTCCCCTCTGGTATCGCTTTCTATCATGACCATTCATTTTGTCTCTTTTTCTCCTTGTTGAAATACGAATCAAGTCTCTTGTCGCTTGCCTTGTCGCCCTCGTATTTGAGTGAATATATCGACCGTCCGAGTACGCCCTACGATATTTTAATACACCGTACCCAACGGCGCGGGTAAACGGGGATTAATTACAGGTAATTTTCATCCCTAACCTTGACCATTTCTTTTTTTGTCTATCAAATACCCCTGTGAGTCGCCCGTCCGGTTCCGTCGTGGCAACGGTGTGTGGGGATGTGTGTGTGGTACGTTGTATGAGGTGAGATGTTCATTATAGACTAGTCGTAGAAGAAAGAAACTACTTAAAGGAAAACACCTATGCCAAGCCCACTTCCGCACAACCAGTGATAGACCTAACCCACACACAGTAGGCAGTCACTAAGCTAACCCCTAGACATGACCTAAGTGGGTAGCCGTACCTCAACATTATCGTATAGCTAAAGAGCTAACACGGTGAAGGCTGTACTAGTACTCGTAATTTGCTGACGTTTGTGAACACGACTGCTATTGCATATCACCAAAATCCTGAGGCTCTGGTCGATTTTCTGCCCACATGCAATAGCAGTTGTGTTCACAAACGTCGGAAAATTACGAGTATGGCATGCTAGGGTAGCACGTCATTTTCGGGCAACAATATACTCGAGTATGTTTGAACGGGACTAGTACCAGCCTATCAAATTCCTGTTCCTTTTGGTTGCACCAAAAAAAAAGACCCCCCGAATGAGGTAGTACAGTACAGTACAGTTCAGCATAAGGCAACACTCGAACCTGCCAGCCATTTCAAGAAATCTTGGCGGGCTCCCGTACTCGTAAATTTCTGACGTTTGCAAACAATAGTGGGTTGGAACAACCCATTGCCAATTGGGCAAGCGGAGGGAATAGCACTTGGGGAACGGGGGTGATGCCTCGGATGAGGGCGGAGAAAGGTATACCCGGTTGCTGGGGCAGTGCGGGGTCATAGCTCATAGACTCCGGGTCCGTGTACCCCCCATTCATATAGCACCTCCGAACTCGCTCATTCTCAAGGCCACCAGGCTTTCTACACCTCGCATCCTCTACTTTCCTACACCTTGCGTTTTTTATTTCCCACCCACCACCCGGACTGGACCCCTAGGCGCCCTCATTGCCATCTAAGGGATACCAGTGTTCCCAACGGGGCAGTCCGTCCGTCTTGAGCTAGGACGAGGACGGACGACTTTTTGTCGTCCCGTCCCGTCCTCCAGCCAAATTACCCGGGCGTTCAGAGTGAAGGACGTCGGGCCCCGCAGTCCCCCGCAGTCCCCGCCGGGATGTTACCCCTGTAATTTCTCAGTTCGGCTTTTTTGATTCATTGAGCCAGAATATGAGCCCACCCTGCGCACCGCTCAGAATACCCGTAGTTGGGTTGTTGCTGTGACAGGGGGACTCCGCAATGCTCCGAATTGGACCGAGTTCTGGAGTGTTAAGTTGGGTATACCTGGAACCGTACTAACGTCAAAATCCCAAACGGTTTCTTGTGATGCGGAATCCTCCAGGGGAATTGACATCCCGAATAGCTATTGTAAATAACATGGGGTTAAGATAGGAAAAATAGTTGAAGTCAAACTTTGTACTAAATTGTTGTCCCCAGTGGAACTTGTGGTTTTTATCCGGTACCATCTTCTATTTTGAACAATTATTGACTTTCCTTCCCCTGGCGATTCGTTTCCGATATCTCATTAACTTATTCTCCCTCTTTATAATTCAATGGGAGCCACGAATACCATATGGCTGATTGGACCTTGCAGTCATCGAATACGCCAGTCCAGTTGATATTATAATTCTGGGATCATTATCCTGCGCTCGAACCCACTAGCACCCACAGTTTCCTGTATTTCATCGCCGTTACCGGTATTCACCGACAGTCCCCCGCCGTCCCCTTCCGTCCCCTGCCGTCGCCTACTGTCCCCGGCCGTCATTCAAAGTCTCCTGTCGTCCCCCACCGTCCCCTGCCGTTTACTCTAATTCAAGCACTCCGCCCCCAGTCTTCATGCACCCCCACACATTATTGTCTCAGGTTGCCGGGCCCGTCGTCCTAGGTAATAACGGCCGTCTTTAGATTTTGCGGACGGGGACGGGACATTTTCCGCCGTCCCGTCCGGTCCAGGGGTCTTGGCAGTCCGCCCTCCGGGCCCTGTCGGGCCCCTGGACGGTTGGGAACACTGAGGGATACACCAGCGGTAACGACCTCCCATGGCAAGGGCAGCGGCAAGCTCCCCAAAGCCTCCGACAGCGGAACAAATAGACCTACAACCAATCGGAGGAGATAGTCATGTGTTTTTCCTTTGGCGTTGGTTTATTTCATTTCTTAATGTTTGTTTCCTTCTTATTTGGATATCTGGAATATACTGGTTCAGGCCTTGGAAAATTGGCGACTGGTATTGCATACCATGCCGTGCTGGGATAACTTTAGTTAGTTGGATAGCTAGTCGAATAAAAATAATGTTCCTTGAATACCACCAAAATTTTGGGGCTCCGGGCAATTTTTCGCCAATAAATTTATTCAATAGCAGTTGTGTCCGCAATCGCCAGAAAATTACGAGTCGTGAAGCTCGGATACGTGATTAGGAAATTTTTGGTCAACTCGAGTGCAAGGCTTCATGATTAGCCGGGCTTCTCCTCAAGTTTAAGTGCAGTAATCAATCGCCTTGCTCTTGCTAAGGCTCAGTGGTGCAAAGTAAAAAATATCGCAATCCCACAACAATAGCGATATCTATGCCATTATCGTGGATAACTTTAACAGCATTTCCCCCGATCATGAGTTGGAAATACTGGCATGGCTCTCTCCATTACAGCCATGAGTCCGTGGATATTCGAGCCCGGCAGGTGGAAAGTGTAGGATCGATGCCCATTGATGTGAGTAATGGAGTTTAGACGCTGACGTTAGGTCAATAGGGTAGGGGTCCTCAAGGTAGGCTGGGAACGGTTGTTCCTCAATTTAGCGGGGCTAGAATCCGGCCAATTATGTCTGGTATCTAAAACCCCGGTCGGACTTTGAGTAACTTAACTTACCCCTTCAACAACGATCGAGCAGCTGTCTGGGCCAAGCCAAAAATGAAAATGGTGCAGAGTTTGGGAAGTTCGGGTTTGGATATGATCGCCCTTTTTCAGCATGAGAGGCATTCGGCCCCGGGGTTGAAAGAGCGCTTTTCGAGTAGCAAGTTTCCATTTGATCTATTACACACACCAAACTTTTTCAACTGCAAAAAACCTGCGTACCCGTTTTTCAACCCGGGGCTGAATGCCTCTAATATTATTGACTAACTGGTTAAGTTTCTTTGGTGCCAGGGAACCGACTGGAGGACCCGAAACCGTCCAAGCTTCCCCGCCATCTTGGCTCCTTTTAAATCGTCTCCCGGCCCAAATTGAAACATCACCGTTGAAATTCTACCTTCAGGAGCCCGAGTGTGCGGCTACCCCTGAGGCCTTATTTTCAATGGTAGATCTGGGGTGGGAATTATTTAACACTATAAGGTTATGCGCAGCGAATATAGAGTCCACTTATCTGGCGATGCCGAACTTTTATTGGTACGAACAATTTGGATAGAGAAAAGTTATCAATGAAACAAAATGGAGATAAAGGAATCGTGTACGGTAATGAATGACTTCGACAAAAGTAGAAAGACCAAGTAGATAATAATGAATGCGATGACGAACGGAAAACAAACGAACCAAGGGAAGAACAGGCTTTCTTATATCCTCCGTGAGATGAGACCTTTCCTCCACAGCACACTTCCTGTGCGTGCTATCATATATCTTTGATCAGTTTCTTCGGCATAGTTGCCCTTACCTACTTCTCAGCAGAATCCCTTCCAAGGTGAAAACCCAAGCACCGAGGTACTGGTTAACCGGTTTGCTGAATACTGAGTGCATAACCGCGGGCGCCATGGTTGTTCGGCTATTGCTGATAGTTCGTGTTTCGTTGTTGATGAACAGAGGTCTTGATCCTGTCGCACTATATATGCAGGGTTGGTGTCGGAGATCGGTATGAAGCTAATAGTTGTGAGACGTCTTTCGAAGACTTAGTGTGTAACAGGTCGCAGTGATAAGGTTCCTAATCCAACGAGTATGGGAATAGATGCAAATGGTGAGCAGTCCAGAACGATCCACGTTCAACAGGAATAAGCTACTGGTACTCGAGAACTCGAGTACAGTGTAAGAGAGCACTAGCAAAAGCCCCCTCCAGACCTGGAGCGTCGTATAGTTGAAGTATATAATTTCCATTAGCTATCATCCAAATAATTACTATACTCAAGACATCATATTTCAGGTTTCAATTTAACCTCTCTCAGCTACCTATTATTTATTACTACCACATAGACTTTCAATTAAGAACCTAGAGTTTTCAAAATGTACCTTTTAGATATACAATTAATTATATTACAAAAGATCAAAGATAAACTAAAATTGCAGCTTAATCAGTCGCTCATGCTTGTCCCAATTGCCCAAATCTACTCCTCTTTTAACCACAACCTCATGTTTAATCTACTTTCTTCTTATTTCCTAACATCTTAATCTATTATTTCCTTGACCTTTAAACCAAATATCTCTGAGTTTGTGATTTGTTACCTTATGGTACAATATTTTAACTAATACAATTGATTACTGTGCCTTCAGGGTTTTGAAAAATTCAGATTTTTGACTTTTTTCCCTTGCCTGTTTTGCGTAATGGTTTAGGATAAGGCTTAATTTATTGCATTCCATGACCATTCGCTTCTGGCCCTCACCCTCCACGTGGCTGAAAGGACTGGAGCTCTCTTGTGAAAAGGCGATCTACTCCACCTGGTAACGAATACCATTAACCAACCCATTAACTCGTGCCAAGGTTGCGGTGTGCGGCCGCAACCTGGGCACTCCTACTGAGTGACTGATAGCTCAATATCACATTACGGCTCAACATCACATTGTGGCTCAACATCACATTGTGGCTGAAGATAGCCCCGTAGTGTAACATAACATTTTAAAGTAGTACCAATTTATTTTACTCAACCTTGGTTCCTGTAGCATATTTGATGATATTGGTAATTCTGATTGATTTTGGGTTGACAAACGAAAACTTTCTTCCAGCATGAGACTTTTTTCAATTGTAGATTTCTTTTTATTCTAGCATGCCAAGATATCACTTAGTCTTTAAGATTAATGTAATTATACTCAGTTAACTAAATAATTAAGATATCATATTAATACATATTATATTATTAATATTGAAAACCAGCCACAATGTGATGCTGAGCCACAATGTGATATTGAGCCGTAATGTGATGTTGAGGTGTCAGGCACTCAGTAGGAGTGCCCAGGTTGTGAGCCCGTGAACATCCTGGGTTGCGGCCGCACACCGCAACCTTGCCACGATTACTAAAAACATATCATAGTAGCAGTTAAGGAGTTTATTTCTAACATAAAATATTTATTATAAATACTAAGAATACCACCTTTGTAATCAATAGTTTCAGGATACCAAATGAGAGATAAGGGTAATGAGGTACAACCCAGTAGTTGCCAATAGTGAATAATGCTTTTGGAGTACCATTGCACATTGGAATCTCAAATGACCGACGATTATTTGTTTATAGATACTGTGTGTATTCATTCTTTTGGAGAATTATTTCTTCTCTAAACGCTTTTAGAAAACCCTTTGAACATGAATTTGGCCTATTATTTCTATTACTAATATAGTAAGCAGCATGTGGAAACTCTGAATCATGGGTACAATAAACCATGCACGATTTGATACTACCAGTAAGCCTGATAGCTTGTTCAAATATTAGTACTGGTAACTTAGCACTAATTTTTCTGTCAATATTTTCAGGAGTTAAGAATTATTCATCGATCTTGGAAAATAATAGAAGATGAATATGTCAAAAAGCTATTAAACTTTCTGATACTCTATTGTTCAGAAAAAGCTACAAAATTCTCCAAAAATATCCTCCTTTTGACTTCATTCAGGAGAGCTTTGTACTTAAGATGAAATAATTGAATCATTAAGTTGGGTCAATCAGGAGCTTTCAGGACTGATAAAAGTTGACTGGTAATCTTTTCCTATTTTGAATTTGCCGTACAGATAGGGAAAATAGTGAGAGTTCGTTACGGGGTGGACGGGGCCCTGAAAAACACGGGCGCGGGCCCTTTTCCCCTCCCCGACCCACTCAATAGCCTGGGGCGGTGTGAGCTTTTCAGTATTCCCTGCCTCTGTCCCCGCTCAGACCCCCACCCCATCCCACCCCGTAATGAACACTAAAAATAGTAGAAAGTTCACAATAACAATCTATTACTATGCTATCCTGATAGAGCACCTGCATAAACCTGTCCTCTCCTCTATAGCTAGAAGAAAGTATAACAGAATAACTCAAGCTCTCTGGGTTCAGATTCCGATCATGGAGTATATCAATTAATCTATTATACATCTCACCTAGAAGATTCATTTGCTGTGATTGAAACCATATGTTGTTATTCTCATTACAACATGCTTAAGGATCTATCACATACAAATGAAAAAGCTCTTAAAAACAACACATGAGTGGTGTCTTATTCAAATAGGTGTAAGGCTGATGTTAATGAAAAACACGTTGGGGCAAGCGTGTTATCTGCTATTCACTATTTGAATTTGATAACTCAAGAATCCCATGCTAATCTGCACTCTAGAGAATAGTAGAATATAGTGTGACAATATACATCCTATATGATTTATATTGATGGAGAAAAAGCCCAGTTGTTCATCAACCCCTCACATTGTAATAATAATTTACCAAAAGCTACTCTCATATTCAGAATGTATTACTCTAGCAATCTTTTTTGCTGCAGGAGGCCTATGCTATTTGTGATTGGCCGGAACTTGTAACATTAAGTAGATCTCTTGATTTAGTTGGATTTGTACTATGTGTTGAGTATCTACTAAGGATATTTGATTATTCAGTCACTCCTTCGCCGTCTTATAAAGATCAATAAATGGATTGACATCATCCAATCTAGTTATCCGAGTCTGTTTGTGTAATATTTCTTGATGTAAATTTTCATTATTTCTATATCTTATATTAGCTACCAAGTATGAATCATAAAGGAATAGCGAATCAAGATGTGAGGGATGAGAGGGTACGGGATTCGAATGTCATGTGGATGATATAATTCGTTATCAATTTGAAAACACTGTATTCTGGGTTCAAGATAGAGTATTCTCTTATCCAGTCAATGCCTGCAAGATGTAAAGGTGAGGCCCCGATGATAATCCCAAATATAGTTTTGCAAGTACTTGCGATGAATCAGGTTCATCTCTTGCAAGTAATCCTATAGGAATATTTGGACTATTTGGTAATTTTGAAGAATTGGATCTCTCTTTGTGCCTCCGATCTCGAAACCTAGATATTGTCTTTGTACTTGCATGATTCGGCTCGGCAGTGTAGAGTAAGGCCTGGGACTTGGAACATGATATATATATATAACTGAATTTCAAGGATTTTGAAGGTTGAATATGTGAAATAAAGGCTAATAAAAGTACAGGAAGCGGATTATTTACTAAATTGGGCTTGCTGAATTGGGGCCACCTCATTTGTCACGCAATAATCATAACTTTGTCTTAGATTCTTTTACAAATTATTATTAAAATTGAAAATCTATATATATAGAGTTGGAGTGCTTACACCAAACAAATTCATCAGGTTTTCTTTGAAACTCAACATTTTACAGTATCAAATTCTGATAGAGATGTGTGTTACTGATAACTCTGACATCAGTGCGATTCCAGTTTAAACCGAAAGGTAAAAATTTGACTATCTCACACCTGGTAGAAAAGTAGCTGGAGTTTTACCTTATATGTACTGGAAATGAAGAACAGTTCAGAGTCGAAAGTCTTAAAGATACAATAGTATTCCAAATGAATATATTTTATAGGTTTGGTCGGATGTCTGGTTAGAGTAGTCGATAGCAATGATATTTCTGCACTGGGAAAAAACAACGTGTTTTTCAGGAAAGTACAGCTTATGTAGCATACATAACAATCTGGCTTACTAATCACATATTATAATTACATATATTAATTTTCTATTTACAATATGTTACAATATAGCTCTAACTACATATATCTGGAAAATATTTGAGATTACCAATCAGATTATTTTATTCCTTATGAGAAGATCATATCGCACATTCGGATTTTGTTATTTCAGTACATATTAGATGTATGTTTCGAGTGACGGCGCCATTGTTGAAATTCTTTGTATATTTCCTAAGTATATTCAACACACTACCGTGTATTCTTTTACTTAGTTGGTGTTTCAGCTCCGCCTGTCCACCGCTTACATTACTACAGCTAAGATATATATTATGGTGTTTTATGGTTTATTTCAGGATAATATCTCGGGATTTAACATGTGCTTTCCAATCAGGTGTTTAGGATTTTACGGTTGTTTATTCATCTCTTATGCACCATTCTTGGTCATGATATTTCTAATAATCGCTCCACACCCTTTTGTTTTTATGCACATTATTTGGGATTTACTTGGTTGGATTTCAGGGTCAAACATGGTCGCACATATGTTTCTTACATTGTTTTTCCTATATGTCTCTTGCACATATGGACGCGCACCTTTCTATAAATAAGGTGCTACCGCCCACCTGGCATAGAAGAATTAAGAACCGGAACTCCTACTAATCCTTTCTTCACCTCCTCGCTAAGCGTGCCTCGCAACCCCCCTCGTACTTGCGAAGTATTATTCACATAGAATAGATTGTGCCGCATTCACATTTTGAACAGGTTATGAGCCCGGCGCTCTCCTTACTCTATAAGAAATACGCTCACAGACTTCCATCTCCAACAGCGATGAACGACGATCGTATACCTACCTCTACCTCTACCTTAGCAACCGTTGATGTCGGAACGGAAAATTCTGGGCATTCGGCTTGGCGCTACCCCTTTTCCTCACCTTAAAAGGACGCAATCCCCCCCTTGCCACGCAACTTCCTTTCTCCCCTCAGCAACCAGGCTCAGTCTGGGTAGTAGTGGACACCGGGTGCTGACTACTTTTGCACTTAACCTCACTTTGCTTCCAGCGAGGAGGGGGCTAGCTGCGAGCGCGCTTGCTGAAATTGGAACGGCCAAAGGTGTTCACAAAATACTAAAAGCCTGAGAGAAGTGCAGAGAGAGGCCCCTATCATTTTTTCGTGGATGTTGCACACCTAAACATCACCAAAATGACTGATGCAGCAGCTAGCAGACAACTTCGCGACTCTGAGTCAGAAACTGAAGACACTGTTCAAGTGGCCTCTGGTCCCGCTACGCGTTCTACCAAAGCTGCTCTTGATTCCTCCCGTCGTCCTGCTCGTTCTGGTTCCAAAAGAACAGCCAAATGGCCCTCAACGTCACCTCCACCTCCGGCGGGTAAAACATGTACTCCGGCCCCTGACAAACACATTCACAGTTCCAAGAACTCGGTTGCTCCCAACAAGAAACTAAGCTCGATCCCAAAGCTTACTGGAAGGGAAAACTACTGTGCTTGGAGAGACATTTCTCAATATGTTCTCGAACTTTTTAACTGTTGGAATATTGTATTAGGTGAAGAAACAAGTGACGATTACGCTCAAGACGAGAATGATAACTTTATCGATCGCTACCAGTATGCCACGACATACTTCATCCAAACCGTAGAGTCGCAATGGCTCATCCTCCTGACTACCCATAAAACCCCTCATCAGCAAAAACGGATCTTGCGTCTGATCCACCGGCGTTGCGTCCTGACGCAAGCGCCGGATGTTCTGCGTCCCGTGCGTCCTGTGCGTCCTGACTTCCGTCGAAACGTTCCTTACATCCTGACGCAACGTCGCAACGTTTCTTATGTCCTGACGCAACGTCGCGTTCTCCCGACATCCAGACTACTCCAGATTCTCCCTCTCGTGGCCTCTTCCTCGTGATGGTGCTCGCTCCGCTTCGCTTCTTCTCTGCATCCTGACGTATCCCGCCCCTCATTCCCGCTCGAGTACTCTCAATCTGAATTAATTCGCTGCTGCCTCAGATGTCGGTCTGCTGGCGTCTGGGGCAGCAGCACTTTTTTTTCCACATCTCACATCTCACGTGTCACGTATCACGTATCACGTATCACGCCTCACTGGTCTGGCGAACTCATCATGTGGGTTTAAAGTCGCTTCTATATCTTCTATATACAGTATCAAGATCATGTATGATTCTCCCGCATAGCCGAGTCCTGATTCTCTCATCCAGATTCTTTAATAAACCTCATTAAATGTTCTCAAA
>Ga0307517_10003207_pt1 | contig 25691 bp, 17 predicted proteins | sample 23_EM_MG_FD_194515 | JGI IMG/M metagenome (GOLD analysis project Ga0307517, IMG submission 194515) | Populus trichocarpa ectomycorrhiza microbial communities from riparian zone in the Pacific Northwest, United States - 23_EM | ecosystem: Host-associated > Plants > Roots > Unclassified | place... | reverse complement strand
ATCAATATCCTTTTCTAAAAGAGTATAAACCGCCTTTATTTTATTATCGTCTGCATTTGCCAGATAAGACATTAATCGATTACGGATTGCAGTAATGGTCATATACAAATATAAATAAATCCAATGGTTTGTTCAAGTTGGTATTTCTACTTAGCTGCAATTGTTAACTAATGTTAAAATACCTTAAATAAACCATACCAATAATGAATAACTTACAAATACTGCGGATATTAGAGTGATAGGAAAATTTCACACAATACTTTTAACCTGAACCCTATGAAAAAACAGTTTTGTTTCATCTTTAGTATAATGCTTTTGATAGCATTATACAGTTGTGATCGAAGTGATCCTGAAATGCTTAAGTATTACAAGGTTTATAACCGGGCGATAAGCCACGGAAAAGACGCCGGAAGTATTCATTTGAATGACCACGGCGGCGGCGGTATCGCCTGGGTCAAAGGCAAAAAGTTCACCTATGGGACTATTGAATTTGACGCAAAAGGGAATGACGAGTATCAAGCCAGTTTTGTGGGTATCGCCTTTCATGGAGTGAATGATACAACCTATGAAGTTGTTTACTTCAGGCCTTTTAATTTCCGGGCGCCTATTCCTGAACGAAAAGCCCATGGAGTGCAATATATTGCAATTCCTCACTTTGACTGGGACGTACTCCGGGAGGAGCATCCGGGTGAATATGAGCAGCCTGTTTCTCCGGCCCCTGACCCAAATTCGTGGTTTCATGTACGTATAAAAGTGGCGAGTAAAAACATCAGCGTATACGTCAATAGCGCGCAGAACCCCTCGCTTAGCATAGAACCGCTCGTACATACGCAAGGAGAAATGATTGGCTATTGGGTGGGCAGTACTTCAGAAGGCGACTGGAAGAATTTTAAGATTACCCCCGCAAACCAGTGATTTCTTTAAGAAATATAAAGACCAGTCCTTGTCAAATCCGGGCACAGCGTCCAATCGTTAAATATTGTTAAAAGATGTTAAACCAAAGCTCCTCATTATAAATAGCTTATAAATAACGCGGATATTTAGGGTATTGATAAAATTTTACCCTGATAACCATGCACTACAACAAGATCAACAACCTTTTGGGTTGGCTTTGCTTCGTCATTGCTTCAACTACCTACATTTTAACCCTTGAACCATCGGTAAGCTTCTGGGACTGCGGCGAATTTATTTCCTGCGCGTACCGTTTACAGGTGTCACACCAGCCGGGTTACCCCCTTTTTGCTATGATATGCAAAGTGTTTTCATTGCTCAGTCTGGGCGATGTGCATAAGGTGGCTTACTTTACCAATATGGCCTGTGCGCTGGCAAGCGGGGCGACGATCATGTTCCTGTTCTGGACCATTACATTGATGGCCAGGAAGATGATGCTGAAAAGAGGGGATGAAGCAGATCGCACCAAACAAACCCTGATACTGGGCGCCGGATTAGTAGGCGCACTGGCACTGGCCTTTACCGATACCTTTTGGTTTTCGGCTGTCGAAACAATTGTATTTGCCATGGCGGCGCTTTGCATGGCCATTGTGTTTTGGGCCATATTAAAATGGGATACTTGTTCGGATGAACCGGGCGCCGATAAATGGATCGTGTTTATTGCCTACATGATAGGCTTGTCTATTGGCATCCACCTGCTTAACCTGTTGACCATCCCTGCGGTAGTGTTTGTATATTATTTCCGCAGGTATAAAAATATCAACCTTAAAACCGGGATTTTGGCTTTTTTGATAAGTATTGCTATCCTGGCTTTTGTTCAGTTCGGGATCAGGGGATATACGGTTGCCATTGCTGCTTATGCCGACCTGTTTTTTGTTAATACGCTGGGAATGGGTTTTGGCAGTGGAGCTATATTTGTTTTTGTATTGATCATCGGGCTTTTAATTGCCGGTATACGTTACAGCATCCGCAAAAATAAACCAGCCATGCACCTTGCATTGCTATGCGTGGCATTTATCTATTTCGGGTATTGTTCATTTGCTTATATCCCCATCCGTGCTACGGCAAATACCGATCTGAATAATTCGCATCCGGATAATGCATTTACTATGTACTGGTACTTAAATCGCGGTCAATACGGGTCTGTTCCCCTAATGAGCGGACCGTATTATGATGCGAAGGTTATTGACCAAACCGATGGCGGGACTAATTATATAAAAGGCAAGAATAAATACGAATCAGCCGGAAAGGATATCGTCACTACTTACGATCATACTACGGTTTTGCCGCGAATGTTTAGTCAGAGAGACCAGGACCCGCAGTTTTATAAATCGTGGCTTGGTTTGGCAGATAATGATGTCCCTACATTTTCGGATAACCTGAAATTTATGTTCAGCTGGCAGATATGGCAAATGTATGGACGGTATTTTCTGTGGAACTTTTCCGGGCGCTATAACCAGCAGGACGGCCAGTTTCAAATGGGCGGCTTTCATGGTTATGTGGATGGCGACTGGACGACGGGGATATTCGATAAAGGCAAGCACCTGCCAAACTCGATTGTGAAGAGTAATACTTACACCCCGCTTTATGCCTTGCCGTTAATCCTGGGTTTACTGGGACTGATATATCATTACCGGCACAGCAAAAAGGATGCACTGGTTGTTGGCTTGCTTTGGTTCTTTACCAGTATAGCTATTGTGATGTATGTAAACCAGGCGGTGCAACCGCGCGAGCGTGATTACTCCTATGTCGGTTCATTTTATGCCTTTGCTATCTGGATTGGTTTGGGGGTGATCGCCCTTGCCGAATTGGTCCGCAAAAAACTCAATCCAAGGACTGCAAGTTACGCATCAATAGGTTTGTGCCTGCTGGTAGTGCCGGTGCTATTAATAAAGCAGGAGTGGCCATCGCATGACCGGTCGACCAAACTCACGGCTCATGATATGGCTTACAACTATCTTATGTCTTGCCCTAAAAATGCAATCCTTTTTACCGGAGCTGATAACGACACCTATTCGTTATGGTATGTGCAGGAAGTAGAAGGGGTTAGGCCGGATGTGCGCATCATCGTCAATACCCTTTTCGGAAGTGATTGGTACATTCACCAGATGCAAAGGAAGACGAACCAGTCGGAGCCTTTGCCTATTACTATGAATTTTGATAAATATAAGTCTGGGACGCGCGATTATATCCCTTACAACGATGCCAAAATACCGGACTCTGTAGAGTTGAAGGATATTTTTGAGTTTGTTACTTCCGACAATCCACAGACTAAAGTAGAGATGCAGGACGGCTCGGTTTTAAACTATCTGCCTACCAGAAACTTTAAGCTGTCTGTAAATGCGGATGAGGTGGTTAAGAACGGAGTAGTTACACCAGAACAGAAAAGCAGGATCACTGACAGCATGCAATGGAAATTCCCCGGTAATTATTTGATGAAGGATAACCTGGCGCTGGTAGATATCCTGGTTCATAATGATTGGAAAAGACCGATATGTTTTACCGCCACTATGAGCAATGACGGGTTTAACGGTTTGCAATCCTATTTGTATAAAGAGGGATTTATTTACCACCTGATCCCTTTTAAAAATGATACAGCGAATAATGGACAACAGCCAAAATTGAATACCATGGTGATGTATGACAACATCATGAACAAGTTTAAATGGGGTAACTATAAAACAGCTAAGTATTTGGACGAACAATCAAGCGGGTTATTTTACTCCCTGATCACCAACACCTTTGTGGAGCTGACCCATGGGTTGATGACTGAAGGGCACGACGATCTGGCATTAAAGGCACTGCAAAAATATGACCGCGAGATGCCGGACATTTATCCCTATGTTGGTATTGCGCAAAGCAAATTCCGCATCATTGATACGGCCTATGGTCTGCACGAAAATACAATGGCTAACAAATATGTGTCGAGCATGGATAATTACATTGTAGACCAATTGAATTACGATTATAACCTGCTGCAGGCAAGTCCCGGGGATGTGAATGCAGCAAATGTGCAATTTGAAATGTCGGTATTGAACGCGATGACGCAGATAACCAAAGAAAACCAGGAACTGGCTCTGAATACAAAATTGCAAACGCAGTTGAGTGATTATGAGAATAAGTTTGCGGGGATATTGGGGCGTAAACAATAATACAACCTGTCTTTATTATAATTAGTGAAATGTGCATCCGCCGGGATATTTTCTGGCGGATGTTTTGTTTTCCCGCCTTTGTTTCCGTTGTCCTCACAGAAGTTGGGGAGGGTTTAATAAACTCATTGGTGTTCACGTTCATGCGCTGCATGAACACTCGTGAACATAGATAAACGCCTGATTATAAGTTGTTTATGTTTTAACAACTACTGATAAAATACTGTCACCATAATATTAAACCCGGCAGCGAAAGAAACATTACAACGGCAATCTCACTACAAACTCCGTAAACTCACCTTCTTTGGTATCAACATCAATACTACCGCCGTGCCCCTTAACTACAATATCATAGCTCAATGACAAGCCCAACCCTGTGCCCTCGCCGGTAGGTTTGGTGGTGAAAAAAGGCTGCATGATCTTATCCCTGATAGCATCAGGTATACCGGTGCCGTTATCTTTTACTTTGATCACGATCAATCCATTTTCTTTTGCAGTACTTACTTCAACGGTTGGTTTATAATCCAGCCCTGCTGTTTTTGCCTTTTGATTTACGGCATAAAATGCATTACCGAACAGGTTGATGAGCACCCGTCCAATGTCCTGTTGCACCACATTTATTTTGGGTAGGTTCGGATCAAAATTAGTTGCCAGGTCTGCGTTAAAGCTTTTATCCTTTGCCCTGAGACCATGAAAGGAGAGTTTCAGAAATTCATCCGCCAGGACATTGATATTAGTTACTTGCCGTTCTCCGGTACTGGTGCGGCTGTGTTCCAGCATGCCCTTTACAATGAACTCGGCGCGTTTGCCGTGGTGATTTATTTTTACTTCGTTTTGCTCAATATCATCGGCAATTGCCAAAGCCTCATTCATATTACCATTCTTTAATTCCCCTTTCAATTCGCCTATCATTTCCCGGTTTACGTCGGAAAAATTATTGACAAAGTTCAGCGGGTTCTGAATCTCATGCGCTATGCCAGCGGTCAACTCACCCAAAGAGGCCATTTTGGCTGATTGCACCAATTGATTCTGTGTAGTTTTTAACTCGCCCAATGTGCTTTGTATCTCTTCTTTTTGTTTTTGCAAAAGCTGGTTTGCCTTTTTTCGCTGATTGCTATTTCTCCAGAAGATGATCACCAGTAAAAGGAACACCACCAGCACTGCTATCAGCGCATATATGCGCACATTTGCACGGTATTGCTCCTGCGCGGCGGCGATATCCGCCTGGTGCTGCTTTTCATCAAAATCCAAAGTGAGCAGTTGTTTTACTTTGTCCTGGCTGTATAAACTGTCTTTCGCTTCAGTGGTTATTTTATAGTATTTATAAGCTTCGGGCAAATTATGATCTTCATCATAATACGAATAAAGCACTTTGCCAGCATTTAAAACACTTTGCTCAAACTTGCCTGCGCCAGCAACTTCTATTGCTTTGCGTGCAAAATATTCGGCCGAATCCTGCTTCTTGTATTGATGGTATAACCGGGCAGTACTCAAATATGCCTCACTCAAATTCGTAACATCGCCGCTGGTGGTGCAGTAGGTTACAGCCTCCCTGAAATGACCGAGGGCTTCGTTTTTGATCCCCCTGAGCGCTGCGACTTTACCCAGGTCGAGCTGGATGTTCCCCATCAGTTCATCTACAAGCTCTTTATGGCCGGCAGCCTCCACCCGTTCGTAGGCCTCGTCAAGGTAATGTGAAGCAGAGTCGATCTGTTTAAGAAAAAGATAATTTTCGCCCAAATTGAGAGATAGGAAACAGTACAACCTGTATACTCTTGGTATTGATTTATGGGACGAACTATAGGTGAATAATTGTCGTTTCGAGGTATAAAAATAGGGGAGCGCTTTTTTATAGTCCTGGTTTTGAATATAGGTTGAACCGATATTGTTGTTTATTGCCGATGCTTCAACAAGGTCATTTATACTTTCGGCTGCTCTCAGCGCCTTAAAATAATATTTCATGGATTTAACATAGTCGCCCAGGTTGCCGTAGGCATCCGCCAGTCTTTTAAGAGCAAAGGCCTGCGCATCGATCCAGTTGTTTTTTCCGGCAATTTCATAGCCCCGTTGCGCGAAAATAATGCCGGAGTCGGGGTACGATAAATAATAATGCCTGCTCAGGGTGATCAAGGCAACAAACTTGTTGGTGTCCGTATTTGCCTTTTGCAAGGCTACCAATAAGGTGTCGCTTTTTTTGTGTTGTGCGCCAGCACTGATAAATAAGGTTATCAATACAAGGGTAAAGGCTAATTTTCTCATCTTTGTGATTAGGGCATCGTAAGGTACAAAAAAACAAATAAAACGAACAAGTTTGAGCTTGTATGCCAATCGGTTACTTAATGTATTTAAAGTAGATGAAACCTGGTATTTTATGAATACAGTCTTCCGGCATTAGCCTTCTGACTTCCGACTTCCAACTTCTGACATCTTTTTATATCAGCTATTTTTTATAATTTCGGTGACATTTGTTAAAAGATGTTAACGGGTTTGTTATTTATCTGGAAAGATTTATAAAAATGCAGATATTAGCCCCCGCGAAAAACGAATACTAATTATAGTCCATGCAATACAACAAGATCAATAATCTTTTAGGATGGCTTTGCTTTGCCATTGCCTCAATTACTTATATTTTAACATTAGAACCTTCGGTAAGCTTTTGGGACTGCGGCGAGTTTATCTCCTGCGCCTACCGCTTACAGGTGGCCCACCAGCCGGGTTACCCGCTTTTTGCTATGCTGGGCAAGTTTTTTTCGCTGTTCTCTATGGGCGATAAAACCAAAGTGCCTTATTTTACCAATATGGGCTCGGCACTGGCAAGTGGTGCAACCATCATGTTCCTGTTCTGGACCATTACGGCTATCGCCAAAAAATTACTGGTTAAAAGAGGAGAAGCAGTCGACAGTACCAACCAGATACTGATCTCAGGCGGAGGTTTGGTAGGGGCGTTGGTATTTACTTATACTGATACCTTCTGGTTCTCGGCTGTTGAAACTATCGTATTTGCATTGTCATCGTTATGTACAGCTATTGTATTCTGGGCCATATTAAAATGGGATGCCCATTCTGACGAACCCGGCGCTGATAAATGGATCATTTTTATTGCTTACGTGATAGGGTTATCCATTGGTATCCACCTTTTGAACTTATTGACCATCCCGGCTATCGTGTTGGTGTATTACTTCCGCCGGCATAAAAATATTAATGTAAAAAGCGGTATTACTGCTTTCCTGATCAGTATCGTTATCCTCGGATTGGTGCAGTACGGCATCAGGGGGTATACCGTACAGTTTGCTGCTTATTTCGACCTTTTCTTTGTGAATAACTTAGGACTGGGCTTTGGCAGCGGAGCGCTGGTATTCTTTGTGATCCTTATTGGGCTGATTGTATTCGGTATCTGGTGGAGCATCAAAAACAATAAGCCTGCACTTAATCTGGCACTGTTGTGCGTAGCCTTTATTTATTTTGGCTACAGCTCTTTCGCTTATATCCCTATCCGCGCAACGGCTAATACCGATTTGAATAACTCACATCCGGATAATGCCTTTACCCTATACGGTTACCTTAACCGTATCCAGTATGGCGAAACACCATTGCTTTCAGGCCCTTATTTTGATGCGAAAGTGACTGACCAGACAGACGGCAGTATCATCTACCGCAAGGGCGAAAAGAAATACGAAAGCGCCGGGCATAAAGTGAATACGGTATACGACCATACTACCATGTTCCCGCGTATGTACAGCACCGAAAATTCGGATGGCTCATTCGCACAGGATGCCCGTTTTTACAGGGAATGGCTCCATATGGGCGAAAGCGATGCACCTACTTTTGTTGACAATATGAAGTGGATGGCCAGCTGGCAGATGTGGCAGATGTACGGACGATATTTTATGTGGAATTTTGTTGGACGTTATAACCAACTAGACGGGCAGCAAAGCACAGAGGGAATAGATGGCAACTGGACATCGGGTATATTAGATGCAGGCAAGCATTTGCCAAAGTCATTAACTGATCATGGTAACGGTACGCCTGTTTATGCCAGCAATGCCTATACTCCGCTATATGCCATCCCATTGATATTGGGTTTGATTGGGTTCTTTTTCCATTTTCAGCGTAATGAACGGGATGCGCTTATTGTATTATTGTTATGGTTCTTTACCGGCCTGGCCATTGTGTTATATGTCAACCAACCGAGTGTTCAACCGCGTGAGCGTGATTATTCGTATGTCGGCTCCTTCTATGCGTTTGCGATATGGATAGGGTTGGGGGTTATTGCATTGGCTGATCTCGCAAAGAAATTTTTAACGCCTAAATCGGCTGCATTGGGTGCGACAGCGATCTGCTTATTGGTACCTGTATTGGTAGCAAGCAAAGAATGGGCTACGCATGACCGTTCAACCAAAATGACGCCGCATGATATGGCCTATAATTACCTGATATCGTGCCCGCCGAATGCTATCCTGTTTACTTATGGTGATAATGATACTTACTCGCTATGGTACGACCAGGAAGTGGAAGGCATCAGGCCCGATGTACGTATTGTGAACCTGAGCTTGTTCAGCGGCGACTGGTATATCCGCCAGATGACGAAGAAGATGAACGAATCTGAACCCCTGCCCATCACGATGTCCTATGATAAGTATAAGGAAGGGGTACGCGATGCGGTACAATTTATCGACAAAGGTATTCCGGGGTCGATCGATTTGAAAGATGTTTTTGAATTTATTACGTCTGATGATGATGCGGCTAAGTACCCGCTCCAGGATGGATCAAAGATCAACTACCTGCCTACCAAAAACTTCAAGCTGAGCGTAAATGCTGATGAAGTGGTTAAGGACGGCGTAGTTACGGCCGCCCAAAAAAGCATGCTGGCTGATACCATGAAGTGGAAATACACTTCAAATTTTGTGACTAAAGATAACCTGGCATTTATAGATATACTGACTCACAATAATTGGAAAAGGCCTATTTGCTTTACCATCACCGTTGGACAGGAAAACATGATGGGCCTGCAGCCATTCTTATATAAAGAAGGCTTTACCTATCACCTGATACCATTCAAGCCGGATACTGCGAATCACGATCAGTTAGGCAAAACCAATACACTGGTGATGTATGATAACATCATGAATAAATTTAAATGGGGCAATTTTAAACATGCCAAATATCTTGACCCGGAATCAACTACGATGTTCTATCCGGTTATCATGTCAACAGTATTAGAGTTGACGCAAAACCTGGTACAAGAGGGCCATAAAGATCTTGCATTAAATGTATTGCACAAATATGATGCTGAGATGCCTGATATTTATCCATTTATTGACCTGGCGAGAAGCAAGTATTTCCTGGTGGCCACAGCTTATACTTTGAATGATATCACTTTTGGCAACAAGTATGCAAACAGCATAGATAACTATGTTGTAGATCAGTTGGATTACAATTATAGCCTTTTGCAAAAAGATGTTTCCAGCGCTGATGCAAGGACCGTTCAATTGGGCTTATCTCTGCTAAATGCTATAGCCCAGGCGTCAAAAGAAAATCATCAAGAGGCAATTTCTAAGAAATTTGATAAGCAGCTAAAGGATTACGAAAGTAAGTTTGCCCCGATTTTAGGAAAACAGCAGCAATAATTTGAAATAGAGCCTAACAAAAAAGCCACCCCTGAACGTTTCAGGGGTGGCTTTTTGTTAGATTACGAATTTAAGAATTATATAGTTCCTTATAAGGTTTCTCGGCCCGTTTAGGATCGTAATGCAAGTTGGGGGTGAGCCAATACAGAAGGATCACTCTTGAATAACGGTAATTAAATGGCGATAGCAGAAAAGCCGTACCTAATAATATACCGACGTATAACCACGGCGATTCGGACCCTGTAAGCATATAAGTACCAACAGCCAGGGCGACCATCTGTGCCACATTCATGCCATAGCTTACAAACATGGCCACATAAAAATAGCCCGGCTCCATTTCGAACTGGAAATTACAATACGGGCAGTTCGTATAGCTTTTTTGCCCGCGAAAACTGTACGTACTATTGGCAAACATATCTCCCTTACGGCATTTGGGGCATTTACATTGTAATGCGGCCCTAAACTGTGATAAAGGCTTTTCGGGTGTGTGGGATGTATCTAGTGTCATTTCTTTGAGTTATTTAAGGTGTTCTTTCTGAATTCTTCCGGGGTCGTCCCGGTATATTTTTTAAAAAACTTGGTAAAGTAAGAGTTGTCATTAAAGTTGAGCCGGTAAGCTATTTCGGCTATGGTCAGGTCGAGATTGATCAGCAGCCTTTTTGCCTCGAGGAGAATACGGTTACGTATCACTTCTCCGGCAGATATCCCTAATAGATCATTACATAATGCATTTAAATGGTTTGGTGTGATGTACATTAATTCAGCATAATCTCTGGGCAGTTTTAAGGTGGCATAATTTTTTTCGATCAACTTTTGAAAAGTCTTTAACAGCGTGCGATTATATGCAGGTAATGATTTTTCTTTTGTATCGGTATTTGTCCGGCTCAAAAGAATGAAAATTTGCAGTAATAATGATCTAATTAGATCAACAGCCATTTGGCCGGGATTTTCATTTTCGGCGATGATCTCTTCAAACAGGTTAACTATCCTTTGCTGTAATGCGGATTTTATCTGGATAACAGCATCATCAATAATTCCACTGAAAAAAGGAAACTGATCAAGGTACTCGTTCTTCAATAAGAACGATTCAAAAAATGAGGGGGAGAAATGTATCACATAACCGTCCACCTCACCCTCAAAACTCCAGGAATGTACCTGGCCGGGTATCATGAAATAGATCTGATAGGGTGTTACGTCAAAAGTCTTAAAGTCGATAGCATGTGTGCCACCCCCTTTTGTAAATAAAACCAGGTGATAAAAGGTGTGTTTATGCGGAAAGTAAAGATCGTGGTGTTTTTGCAAATAAGGAGCAAACCGGCTGATCAGTAAATCGTCCTGCTGAAAATCAGAAAGTTTGCATATGTCGTAAAGAGGGAATGTGCTTTGCATTACCACAAAAGTACGGGTTATGCATTGTTCTGAATGGCAGTAATTTGAGTACTTATGGTGTTTTTTACTTATTTGTGTGTTCTGAAATAGCAGGTGCTGGTAAAAAAATAATCCCCCGCCGGGTAGCGGGGGATATAGCGACCTGTCTTACTCGCTAATCCAGGTCAAACCTAAACCTTATCGGTGCCAAAAATGATACATAAATTTGAAATTTTAATGAAATCAGATTAGAATTTCGTTAGAATTAAGTAATATTTTGTTTACATATTTACACACGACAAAAATTTGACATGCAAAAACCCGATAGTATAATATTTGACATGGATGGCACCCTCTGGGATGCCGTGGATACTTATGCCGAATCATGGAATATAGTTTTTAAACAATTAGGAATTGACAAGACCATCTACCGGGATGAACTTGCCAAAATGGTAGGCTGGGAGGGCAAAAAAGTATGGAAGGCCATTATGCCCGATTATGAAGAAGAAAAGCAGCAGGATATTTATGCCAAAGTAAATGAGGTACGGAAAGTGTTACTGCCACAAAAGGGTGGGGTGCTATATGACGGTGTAGAAGCCGGCTTGGAGCAACTTGCGACAAAATACCAGCTTTTTATTGTGAGCAATTGCGCCAAAGGGATCATCAGGTTATTTATTGACTGGGCGGGTATTGATGAACATATTATTGATGAGATAGCTTATGGCACCAATTATATGCCCAAACATCACAATATCAAAATGCTGATAGACCGGCATAATTTGAAAAATCCGGTTTACGTGGGAGATACCGAAGGTGATGGGGAACAGAGCAGGCTGGCGGGTATCCCTTTTGTATTTGTAAGTTACGGCTTTGGGGCTACTGACGACCACGATGTGAGGTTCGATAACTTTACTGATTTTACAGCGTATTTTATGGCGCTGTGAGTTCAGGTTCAGGCATTCAAAGGAACGCTAAAATAGAATGTCGATCCGCAACCTTCTTCGCTTTTAACCCATATTTTTCCTTTGTGGCGCTGAATGATCTCACTGGAAAGATACAGCCCGATGCCAAAGCCGGATATGCTGTTAAATTCCTCTTCTTCGGCGCGGTAAAAACGCTGGAATATTTTTTCCCGGTCCTTTGGTTTAATGCCGATACCCTCGTCTGTTACTGACACCAACAGGCTGTCATCCTTAATTTCAGCTGCAATCACTATATGGCTTCCCTTAGGTGAATATTTAATAGCGTTACTGATCAGGTTGCTGATCACCTGCCCAATCTTCGCCCTGTCGGCGTTTACATCATAATCACCTGATGGCTCAAAGCGGAGGACATGGCTATTGCTAAGTATACGGCTTTCGGTCATGATCTCTTCTACCAGTTTATTGAATTCGAAAACTGTGCGGATAAGCTTCAATTTGCCTGGCTCCAGTTTGGAAATATCGAGAAAGGCGTGTATCAGTGCGGTCATTTTATTTACCTGGTTGCCCGATTTTACCACTGCGGTTTTAACAAAAGGGTCGGAAGTGCCGGCCAGTTTAGTTTCCAATAATTGCAGATAAGCCTTAAGCGAGGTGAGAGGCGTTTTTAATTCGTGACTTGCCATCGCAATAAAATCGTTCTTCCTGATCTCATCACGCTTGCTTTCGGTAATATCTACTATAGTTCCCAGCATTCTGACTGGTTCATTGCTTTTGTTATAAAGTACAGTACCCCTGGTCCGTATCCAGTGAAGTGACTTGTCGGGCCAAAAAATGCGCACTTCATAAAAATAACTGCCTTTTATTAATGCCTCGTGAAACTCTTTTATTACTACGTTTTCTATATCGTCCGGGTGTACCTGGGCGCGAATATCGGCAAGGCCGAGCTGAGCATCCGGAGGATGGCCAAATATTTCAGATAACTGGGCCGAGTAGGTAAAACTTACGCTGGGTATAGCCAGGTCCCATATGGCCATACCGGTAGCCTCGGCAGCAAGTAATAAACGGTGTTCGCTCTCCTGGGCAGCTTCCTTCGCCCTGACTTCGGCTGTAATGTCAACAAACGTGTTAAGGATATAGGCTATCTGCTGATCATCGCCTGCAATGGGTATATTAGAAAACGACCAGTAGTGGGGTTGTTTAGAATTTGTCCCCGGTTCGAAAATGTCATACCGGTAAACAGGGACATCGATTGTTTCTCCGGTGCGTATCACCCGGTTAAATATTTTACGGGCGGTTATATCATCTGTGTGATCAATATTATCATGAAATATTTCAAAAAAGCCCTTCCCAAGTACCTGGTCGCGTGTAACGCCCGTGGCTTTTAAATAGGTATCGCTTGCGGCAACTATAGTGAATTTGGGGACGTCGGTTTTTATAAGTAATGAACCTGGCGATTTTTCAAAAAGCACCCGGAAAAGATCTGCAGGTAATTTATCCACGGCAGCGGGATCGGTCATGGTAGGGGAATTATGTTGTTAAGTTATACAAATTCCATCTAATTCAGAAAACTATTATCTGCAGGATATTATAATCGGCATAATTTTCAAGCAGTTTTCAGCGCATTATCTTTGAGCCTTTTTATCTGCGTGTAGGAATTTTTCAGATCATTCAGGTGTCTTTTTAAAATGACAGTCTCTTTTTTATCCCAATGAACTTCATTATCGTCAAAGGCTTTTTGATAGGCGCTTTTTGAAACATCTTCACAATATTCACAATAATCGAGCAGGGTTTGCCGGGTTTGCTTATAAATAGATGATGTAAGATTTATCCAGGCCTGATAAAATTTGCCGGATAAGGCAGATCCTATGGTGAGTTTACCGCCAAGTTTGTGAATGTACCTGGTCAACTCTTCAATATTCTGATGGCTTTGGTAAATAAAGTCAGAAAATAAATTTTCCAGGTCATCATCGAGGATGGTTTCTATTTTTTTTGTATAACCGGTTATCCTGTCATAATTTATCCTGATCAAATCATTCAGTGCCGAAATCTGGTAGGCTGTAGGTAGGTTAGTTTCCATAACTATTTAACAATAGTTAATTAACACAACAGTGGGGTTAATGTTTTATATAGTTCTGATTTACAATGGATAGACCTGCTGATTGTGGAAATTAAAAGCTTTGGCTTATCAAAACATTTTAAAATAAAGCTGGTTGTAATCTAAATTATTGCCAACCTGTAGTAATTATCAGGGGCGCAAAGCACTTTTTTGAAATATTCACTACCTATGAATCAAAATAAAAAGAGAAAAAAAGTAGATAACCGTCATTCAACTTTACCTAAAACACCCACGGGAATATCGGGACTCGATGAAATTACCGGGGGAGGATTACCCGTTGGCCGGCCGACATTAATAGCCGGCGAGGCAGGAAGTGGTAAAACCCTGATGTCATTAGAGTTTATTGTAAAAGGCGCTTTAAGATATAATGAGCCTGGAGTTTTTGTGGCATTTGAAGAAAAAACTGATGAACTTGCTATGAATGTAGCCTCTCTGGGGTTTGACCTTGAACAATTGCAAAAGAATAAAATGATCAAACTGGACCACGTGCATATTGAAAAGAGTGAAATTGAGGAAACAGGGGAGTATGACCTGGACGGGCTATTCATCAGGCTTGGATATGCTATTGATAGCATTGGCGCAAAAAGAGTAGTTCTGGATACTATTGAAAATTTGTTTTCGGGCCTTAATAACCAGGCAATTTTACGTGCCGAACTACGACGGTTATTTCATTGGTTAAAAGATAAAGGGGTTACTGCTGTTATCACCGCTGAACGGGGCGAAGGCTCATTAACAAGGGAGGGTATAGAAGAGTATGTATCGGATTGTGTGATATTGCTTGATCACAGGGTGATCAACCAGATATCTACCAGGCGGCTCAGGATAGTAAAATATCGCGGCTCCATTCATGGAACCAACGAATACCCGTTCCTGATAGACGAGGATGGAATTTCAGTGTTGCCGGTAACCTCGCTAAAATTAGAAAAAGCAGTATCAACCGGCAGAATATCCTCAGGCATACCGGCTTTGGATCATATGCTGGGCGGTAGAGGCTTTTTTAAAGGCAGCAGTATTTTGGTTTCGGGTACGGCAGGTACAGGTAAAACCAGTATTGCGGCTTATTTCGCCAATCAAGTATGTACTGACGGTAAAAAATGCATTTATTTCGCCTTTGAGGAATCGCCCAGGCAGATCATCCGCAACATGAAATCCATAGGTATGGACCTGGAAAAGCACGAAAAAAAGGGATTACTTCAATTTCAGGCCTCCAGGCCGACCCTATATGGGCTCGAGATGCATTTGGTTGCCATCTACAAAATGATCAGAAACTTTAAGCCGGAAGTAGTCATACTTGATCCGATTACCAATTTGATAACAGTTGGCTCGGTAAGCGATGTAAAAGCTATGCTGATACGTTTGATCGACTTTTTACAGGATGAACAAATTACCGTGCTATTTACAGCACTTACATTAAATACTATTGTAAGCGAACAAACCGACGAAGGGGTCTCGTCACTGGTGGATGCCTGGCTGCTGGTGAGGGATATAGAGTTTAACGGGGAACGTAACAGGGGTATGTATATCATGAAATCGCGGGGTATGAAGCATTCCAACCAGGTGCGGGAGTTTGTAATTACTGATAAAGGCCTTGACCTGGTAGAGGTTTACCTTGGCCCTGAAGGTATACTGACCGGTTCGGCCCGCGAGGCACAAATGATAAAAGAAGAAACAGGAGCTGCCTTACAAGATTATGCAATTACTGCAAAGGATAGGGAGATAAGCAGGAAACGCAAGGTGCTGGAAGCAAAAATATCCAGTCTGCATACCGAATTTGAATCGGTAGAAGAAGAGTTGAATAAAATTTATTTACAGGAAGAATTAAAAAAAGAGGTGATGGAGAAAACAAGGCAGGAGATAACGCGTATTAGAAAGGGAGAGAGTATTGTTCAATCCGGATCCGGTAAAAAATAATTTATGGAAAAGGATAAGAAATGGGAGTTAAGGTTATATGTTGCCGGGAAGACCGAAAAATCGGTAACAGCGCTAACCAACCTCAAAAAATATTGTGAAGAACATTTAAAAGGACAATACAGAATTGAAGTAATAGACCTGTTAGAAAAGCCGCAATTGGCCGAGGGTGACCAGATATTGGCCATACCAACCCTGGTCAGAAAAGTGCCGGAGCCCATACGTAAAATAATTGGCGATCTCTCAAATGAAGAAAAAGTGCTTGTCGGCTTAAATATAAGGCCTGTTAATACATAGATATGATAAAAAAACAACTAGTGCCGAAGTTGGAAAAGGTTAATCAAAAAGCAGGTACTCCTGTTTTTATTTTGCGGTTGTTCGTCACTGGTGCTTCACCAAATTCAACGCGGGCCATATCGAACCTGAAAAATATTTGCGAAGAATATTTAAAGGACCAGTACGAACTGGAAATTATTGATGTTTACCAGCAACCGCTGATTGCAGAACGTGAGCAATTGATTGCTTTACCCCTATTGATCAAAAAAGCACCGGGAATGGAAAGAAGATTGATCGGTGATATGTCAAACAAACCCAAGGTTCTTAAAGGACTTGGAATAGAATCGTTATCAATATAGTGGAACTGACTAAATCATATGAGCAACTATTAAGCGAAAACCAGGAACTGCAATGGCAACTGGACGAAGCTAAAGATACGATCGAGGCCATTCGTACCGGACAGGTAGATGCGCTTGTGGTAAAAAATGGGAGTAACCACCAGCTTTATACATTAAAAAGCGCCGACCATTCATACCGGGTATTTATCGAAAAAATGAGCGAAGGTGCAGTAACTATTAATAAAGAAGGGCTTATATTATATTCCAATAGCCGTTTTGCCGCGATAGTAAATTTCCCCCTGGAGAAAGTAATAGGCGTACCATTTGAGACCTTTTTAGCAGAGGAATCGAAAGAGAAATATCAGATAATAAGTAAACAGGCATGGGATACAGATATCAAGGAAGAGTTATTTATCTGGGATAAATACGATAATAAAACCTGTTGCATCTGTTCATTCGCAGTGATTGAAATGGATGGCGGCCACGCTTTATCAGTAATACTTACGGACCTTACCTTACAAAAATCCGCTCAGAAGCAACTAATTGTACAAAATGAAAAGCTGGAGACCGCCCAAAACCAGGTCACCCGGCAAAAGGATGAACTTGAAGCCACGGTGAGGGAGCGTACCCAGGACCTGACCGTTAGCCGCGAGCATTTTAAGCTGCTGGCCGATCATATCACGCAGATGACCTGGACGAATCTGCCTGGTGGGGAGGTGAATTTTTATAACGAACGGTGGTACAACTACACCGGCCTTACTTTTGAGGAATCAAAAGGCTGGGGCTGGCGCAATGCCATACACCCGGATGATATTGAGCAATTTATAGCGAAATACATGGATTCGCTACAATCCGGCAAAATATTCGAGGCGGAGAACCGGTACCGAAGGGGCAGGGATGGGTCGTACCGCTGGCATCTGAACAGGGCAATGCCTTTAAGAAATGAAAGCGGCGACATTGTGCTTTGGGTAGGAACTGCAACGGATATAGAAGAACAGAAACGGGAGCTGGAGCGTAAGGATGAATTTATCGGTGTAGCCAGCCATGAGTTAAAAACCCCTTTAACCAGTTTAAAGGGCTATTTGCAACTTATCTCGATGCACAGCAAGGAGGAATTGCCTGATATAGTGAAGCAATATGTCAGCAAGGCAAATAGCGCCATAGGTAAATTGCAGTTTTTGGTTGATGACCTGCTGGATGTAAGCAAAATAAAGGCAGGCCGCTTAAGCTATAATCTTGATGTTATTAACCTGAAAAATGTGGTGGCAAACTGTATTGAGATTGCCGTGCACATGTATCCCGCCTATATTATCGAAGTTGAAAATACAACTGATTTTATGATAAATGGCAATGCCGAGCGCATTGAACAGGTGTTGATGAACCTGATCAACAATGCCATAAAATATTCAAACGGCAGTAAAAGGGTGATAATAAAAACCGGGAAACATGGAAATTGCGTGCGGGTATCTATTACTGATTTTGGTATTGGTTTGTCTGAAGAACAGAAGTCTAAAATATTTGAGCGGTTTTACAGGGTCGAGGATAAAAAGAACATGACCAGCGGATTGGGCATGGGTTTGTATATCTCGTCCGAGATCATCCATACACACAATGGTAAAATTGGAGTGGACAGTAAGCTTGGCGAAGGCTCCACTTTTTATTTTGACCTTCCTTTAGAGGGCGTGCCAGCCTGATCAATACGTCTTTATTCATTTTTACTTTATTGTTCCTTTAAGGCCAATAATTATATTGCATCCAAAATTATTGAGCCGTGATAACACTGAAGGAAATAAAGGACAAGATTGTTAAGGGTGACATCAAATCATTAATATATCCGGGAACCTCAACAGATATCCATCCCGCCGATGTGGCCCAGATAATGGATACGCTTCCTGTAGATATTGCCTACAACTCTTTTGAGTCATTCCCCGAAAAAAAGAAGGCAACTTTATTTGCATACCTCGGACGCTATCTTCAGCGCAAAATAATAGCCAGGCTTGGTAAGGAACAGGCTTCGAAGATATTAAATCACCTGGAGTCGACCGACAGGTATGCTTTTTTTATCTCCCTGGGTGCTCTTGAACGCTCCCAGTTTATTGAATACCTGGATGATAAAAACAAAAAAGATACCCAGGATATGCTGGGTTACCCACGCCAAAGTGTGGCGCGCCTGGTCAATACCGAGTTTGCTACCATAACAACGGAGATGACCATTGCCGAGGCTAACAAGCATCTGTGCGATAATCATAAAGACTCGGATACGGCCAATGTGATTTACGTGGTGGATGATCAGGGAAAATTGCTTGACGATATACCTGTGCGGCGCCTGGTACTTAACGAAACCAGCAAAAAGATAAGCGACATTATGGATGGTGTGGTCGTCAAACTAAATATACAGGATAATACAGATGAGGCTATTGCCAAATTTAAAGAATATGACCGCACGGTATTGCCTGTTACAAATGACGATAACCTATTGCTTGGCGTAGTCACGATTGATGATGTAATGGATGCTGACGAACAGCGTAATACCCGCGAAATGCAGCGTTTTGGTGGTGTGGAATCACTGGAGTACCCTTATGTTAAAACGCCTATATTCTCGTTGATCAGAAAACGGGCAGGCTGGCTTATTATCCTGTTTTTGAGCGAAATGCTTACCGCGACAGCGATGGGCTTTTTCCAGGACGAATTGGCTACAGCAGTAGTATTGGCCTTGTTTATCCCGCTGGTGATATCAAGCGGAGGTAATAGTGGTTCGCAGGCAGCTACATTGATCATCAGGGCCCTTGCAGTAAAAGAATTGAATTTGCGCGATTGGTGGTATGTAATGAAGCGCGAACTGTTCTCTGGCTTGTGCCTGGGTGCAATTTTAGGGACCATCGGTTTCCTGCGTATTGCTTTATGGCAGCGATTGCATTGGTACGATTACGGAGCGCATTGGCAGTTAATGGGACTGACGATATTTTTCTCGCTGATAGGCATCATTATGTGGGGCACCTTAAGCGGATCAATGATTCCGATATTGTTAAAGAAACTGAAGCTCGATCCGGCTACTTCGTCCGCTCCGTTTGTGGCAACTTTAGTGGACGTTACCGGGTTGGTGATCTATTTCAGCATTGCGGCGATTATATTACAGGATACCTTGTTGAAGCACCATTGAGTTGGTGTTTATTTTTTGTAAATATGTGTAATCATATTTCTCTGCGATGAAAAGAACAACGTCTGCATGCTCTAGATATTTAACTACTGCCTGCTTATTATTTTACTCAGCAATTTCATTCGCACAATCCTATAAACCTCCCGTCTTCACTGATCCCGACAGGTTAAAGAAGATCGAAGCTTCTTACCCTGTGATAGATAAGATATACAAGGAATATGCGGAGCAAAATCATTTCCCGGGACTGGTGTATGGTATTGTAGTGGATGGCAAACTGATACATACCGGCAATATCGGTTATACCAATCTGAAGGATAAAACCGAAGCTAATTCCAAATCTGATTTCCGCATAGCTTCCATGAGCAAGAGCTTTACCGCGATGGCGATATTAAAACTGCGCGATGAAGGTAAACTGAAACTGGATGATCCCGCATACCTCTATATCCCCGAAATGAAGGGAATAAAATATTTGACAAAAGATGCTTCACCGATCACCATACGCAATTTGCTTACGCACTCGGCGGGTTTCCCCGAAGATAACCCCTGGGGCGACAGGCAACTGGCAAATACGGATGAGCAATTGATCGATTTATATAAGAAGGGCATAGCATTTTCCAATGACCCGGGCCTGGGTTATGAGTATAGTAATTTAGGTTTTGCTACGCTGGGTTTCATCATCAAAGAAGTATCCGGAAAAAGTTACCAGGAGTATATCACCGAAAATATTTTGAAGCCGCTGGGAATGACGCATACTTATTATGAGTATGATAAAGTGCCTAAAGAATTGCTGGCACATGGCTATCGCTGGATAGATAATCAATGGGTAGAGCAGCCCATGCTGCATGATGGTTCTTATGGGGCGATGGGCGGCATGATCACTACCATTGAAGACTATAGCAAGTATGTGGCATTGCACCTTTCTGCGTGGCCGCCGAGGGATGACGCGGAAACCGGGCCGATTAAACGAAGCTCTATCCGCGAGATGCAGTACCCATGGGACGTGAATGGCTTCAATGCAAATTTCAAAACGGCTACAGGCAGGCCGTATCCTTTTGCATCGGCCTACTGTTATGGCTTGCGCTGGCGCAAATATGCCGATGGGATGACAGCCGTAGGCCACACCGGTGGCTTACCCGGCTTTGGCAGCGAATGGACCATCTATCCTGAATATGGTATCGGGGTGATCAGCTTTGCTAATTTGACTTATGCCAATGCAGGATCGATCAACGTACAGGTGGCTGATACGCTGTTACGGCTTTCAGGCATTAAGCCAATGCAACTACCGTCATCAGCCATTCTTACTCAAAGAAGGAATGACCTGGTAAAGATATTACCAACCTGGAACAATGCCCAGGCAAGCGGGATATTAGCCCAAAACTTTTTTATGGACTATTTCCCCGATAAGTTGGGGGCCGATGCAACTGCCATTTTTAATAAGGCAGGAAAGATAAATAATGTTGGAGAGGTGGTTCCGGAAAATCAATTAAGAGGATATTTTATTATGAACGGCGATCAGGCAAATATCAAAGTGAGCTTTACATTAACGCCCGAGAACCCGGCTTTGATACAGGAGTATCATATCAGTTTGATAGCTAAATAAAAAAACCGCGCCGATCAATCGGCACGGTTTCCATTATAATAGTTTTAGGAAAATATTAAAAAGCGAGCCCTATCTTAACATAGCCCCTGCGGCCATTTTCGCCCATTTGCACGGCATCAAACGGACCGCCGCCTTCGTTGTTATATGAAGAATAACCAACTGCGCCCTTGCTTACACTTAAACTGGGGTGAACATTGAAAATATTATCAACCCCCAAAGATAGCTTGGCAGTTTTACTCAGCTTTAGGCTAATATAGCCATCGGTAATTACTTTAGCCGAGTAGATATACACGTTCGGTACCGTGCCTGTTCCTGCATCATTGGTGGATACCGGGGTAGCATTGGCATCGCTGCCTGTTGCAGTATCATTGAACCCTATAGCATCATCACCTAAACCATCTAAATCAATCTTTCCGAAATAAGTTAAACGGGTGCCGATAGAGAATTTATCATAACCATATTCGGCATTGAATGAAAATTTAGAATTTGGGGCCGAAGCTAACAGGAATTTTTGTTCCCGGTCGCTATAGAAAGTTTGACGATGCAAATAAGTATCACCCAATAAAGGGGGATAATTTATTTTATCAATACCCATGTGCTGTAAATTGCCTGTTAAGGTAAACCTCAAATGGTTTTTATCAAAAACATGGTTATAATCAAATACGATATCTATACCCCTGTTGGTTGTATTTACGGCATTGGCAAAAAATTGTGCCTGCTGTATGCCATTGCTGTTTAATAAATTGGTCAATGCCGGATCTAAAGTACTATCGTCTGCGCTAAACTGTCCGGTGAGTACGATACGGTCTTTAATTTTAACTATGTAACCATCAACTGTAATGCTTAATTCATTCATCGGTTTCCAGGCAAAACCAAGGCTATAGTTTTGAGATTTCTCTTGCTTTAAACTCGGAATACCTGCTGCGCGTGCAACCGGACTATAGTTAGGCACAATTTTCACCAATAAAGAGCCTGTTGGCGTAACGTTGGAGAATGTATTACTGAAGTTAATTTGTTGCAATGAAGGTGCCCGGAAACCGGTGCTTACGGAACCACGCAAATTAAAATCTTCAGTTAATTTTAAGCGGCCGGCCAATTTGCCATTTAAACTGCTACCAAAATCGCTGTAATGCTCATAACGTGCTGCTGCGTCTAATAAGAAGGCCTTGGTGAAATCTGTTTCCAAATCGGCATAAACACCATAAACAGAGCGGTTAGGGTTAGGAATATCGGTATCGGCAGGCTGGAAACCAGGAAAACCCTGTGCCCCTGTTTTTTTGTTTACGTTATAGTTTAGGTAGGAAGCGGGTTCGCCGGCGAATATGCTATATCGCTCAAAACGGGCTTCCGAACCTAATCCCAGGTTCATCCCTTCAAAGGTAGAAGGGAAGTGCTTGCTTACGTTAAAGTTAATTGTATTCTGCATAAACTTTGATCCGCCATCATCAAAATGGGTTTGCATTACCCCTGCGGCATTGGGCTGTAGCCCCACATTAAAGGTTTTGTCACCATAAAAATGAAATATGTTGTTACCGAAGGTGTTACTGGCATCCCAATCCCAGTTGTTTTCCCATGAGCCTTTAAACCCTGCTGTTGCGGTTATATCAGTGTTATGGGTTTGGATGATGGGGTTATAGTAGTAAACCCCATCAGGCGTTAAGTGAGTTATGCCCGGATAATCTACCAAAAGCGAACCATCGGTATTGTCCGGAAATTTTGCGGGTGAATCGGATTGCCTTGACCACGCATAATCGTCCGATCCTTTATAACTGTAGCCACCAAAAGCATAGAAAGTTGTTTTGCTGCCTGCTATCGGTGCTTCAGCATTAAAGAAAGTGTTTAACATATTGGCTGTGCCATCGCCATTTGCCCTGCGGTAAATGTTTAACGGCAATGAATTAGGCAGGGCGGCATTTGGGTCGATTTTAGCCTGACGGAATGTTTTGTCGAGGATACCATCATAGTCGACGGTAAAGTTGATAAACCCCTTTTTGCCTAATGCCAGGCCATAGTTTGCATCAAAAGTTACTTCATTGCCATCAATTTTGCCGGAGTGAGGGTATTCGCCTTTGATATTTGAGTAGGCGGTATTAAAAGTAGGATCGTAATAGCCGGAATAACCTGCGTTAACAGTCAATTGGTTAATATTACGTCTTAAAATAATGTTGATTACCCCTGCAATTGCATCTGAACCGTACTGGGCCGATGCTCCATCACGTAAAACTTCGACATTTTCAATTGCAGCGGTCGGTATCGAACTCATATCGACACCCGAAGCGCCACGGCCACGGGTTCCAAAAACCGATATAAATGCTGTTGGGTGCTGGCGTTTGCCGTTGATCAATACTAAAGTTTGATCCGGACCTAAACCGCGTAAAGTACCCAATTCAACGTGGTCGGCACCGTCTGAACCTGATTGTTTGTTGTAATTAAACGAAGGGGCCGCGTAGTTTAAGATATCAGTCAAATCCATACGGCCGGTTGTTGCTGAAGCTTTACTTACGCTGATCAGGTCGACGGGGACCGCTGTTTCCAACCTTACACGCGGTTTTGAACGCGAACCTGTTACAACCACCTCACCAAGTGCGGCGCCTTCCTTTTCCATCTTCACATCGACTGTACCGCCGGTCCCCACCTGGATGGTTTGTGTTTTGTAACCGACGTAAGAGATAAGTAATTGGTCGGTTGCAAGGGCTGTGATTGTAAATTCTCCGCTTGCATTTGTAGTAGTACCTTGTGTGCCGCCTTTTACGCGGACAGATACGCCAACCAGCGTTTCTTTACTTGTTACATCAGTAACTGTGCCCTTTACTGTTATATTTTGTGCAAATGCAATTTCGCCCATAAATAACATACTGGTAATAAATAAGAGTAAATATTTCTTCATAAAAAAATAGTTTGGTTGAACTGTTTGTTAAGTAAATTTTAACGTAAGGTACTATTTATTGTGTAATTGCAAAAGAATTCAGACTATTATTTTGTTAATCGTAATTGAGGTGTTTTTTATGTCAGTTATTTTTATGGATGAAATACGGGAAGATAAATTAATAATAAACTTTTTAAGGGCAGTTTATTAATATCTTCTTAGTTTTTTGACCTTTTAAGGTGATTTAGTAATTTTAACTGTTAATAAATCATTTTACCTCTTATTAAAAAATCACCTTATGAAAACAGCCGTACTTATTCTTTCATTTTTGTGCTTAAGCTATGCAGGGTTTGCACAGGCGCCCGCAGCAACTCCACCAAAGGATACAACTAAAATCTGGACCATTCACGGACAGAATACATTCCTGATCAATCAAAGCTCTTTTAATCATTGGGCGGCAGGCGGAACGAATTCGGTTGCAGCTAATTTGGTGCTGGATTATGATTTTAATTATAAAAAAGACAAATGGAGCTGGGATAACAAAGCGATAGCTGGCTACGGTATCAGCAAACAAAACGGTACCGGTTGGCGCAAAAACGACGACCGCATCATCCTGAACAGCCTGCTGGGATACCAGGCTGCCAAATACTGGCTGTATACTTTTTATGCCAACTTCCAGACACAATTTACCAAGGGCTATAACTACAATGCCGATGGCAGCCGTACATTGGTATCGGCGCCGTTTGCTCCTGCATATCTTACTTTCGGGCCGGGTTTTGCTTATAAAAGGAGCGATAATTTCAGGATCAATTTTTCGCCTGTAGCTGCAAAGATCACCTTAGTGCAGAACGATTCCCTGTCTAATGCCGGATCATTTGGTGTAACGCCGGGTGAAAAACATCTTTTTGAATTTGGCGCATCGCTGGATGGTTACTACAAAGCCAATATCGCTACGAACATATCTATCGAGAACATTCTGAAATTATATGAAAACTACCTGAAGAAACCGGGTAACGTTTATGTGGATTATACCTTTAACCTGTTTATGAAGGTGAATAAGTTTGTAACTGTAAACGGCGGGGTGGAACTGATCAATGATGCTAATGCTAAAGTGCCTGTATTGAACAATGGCGTACAGGAAACGCACTCGCTTTTCCAGGTGAAGCAGATATTTGGTGCGGGGTTGACGTATAAGTTTTGATGCTTTCCTATGCTGGCGCACGCGTGTGCCAGCATAGGGGGCAAACGTACTAGGAAGACGAAGGAAGTATTGTAATATATTCATTTGTGACGGACAATAACCACGTCCGTAGTTTGTTGGTGACAACACCATAGGTGTTCGGAAGACTCGTTTTATCCCCTTAAGTGGATAATTTAGCTGTAAAAATAGGTTTTCAATCCCATTACTTTGG
>Ga0307517_10003206_pt1 | contig 25693 bp, 35 predicted proteins | sample 23_EM_MG_FD_194515 | JGI IMG/M metagenome (GOLD analysis project Ga0307517, IMG submission 194515) | Populus trichocarpa ectomycorrhiza microbial communities from riparian zone in the Pacific Northwest, United States - 23_EM | ecosystem: Host-associated > Plants > Roots > Unclassified | place... | reverse complement strand
GCCCCATGGGCCTTTAGAAAAGGACGGAAAAATGAGAGGCATGCGGGGTATAGGGGGAGATGGTATTACCAGGTGATACAGGGAGATATGTATGTAATACATGAGGGAGAATATTTTTTGCTGATGAGGTATATTCTACACCCATCCTATTCTCCTAGAAATCGGTGCCAATCGCCACCGAAGGATGATATCCTGGGCAATTGCGAACGCAGGAAGATATGATTTAATCATACCCTCTGGGTGGTGGCATGACGAACACCCCCTTAAAAATATAGCAGACCCAAGTAAATGGGTCTTTGAAGAAACACAGTCCCACGCTCATATAGATGATGAAGCAGTGGCGGATTTGTTTGAGTGGGATGAAACTGTGGCTTACGACGAGGAAGTACAGTATGTGAGACGGATAGAACAAGAGGAAGAAGGGGGAGTAGAGTTGGAAACGCTGGCAAAACCATATTGGCAGTATAAGGAGCTTTTTAAAGAGAAAAATGCTAAGATGTTGGCCCTGCGGAGGACTTTCCACCACGCCATCAACCTTAAAGACGGGGCTGAACCCCCTTGGGGCCCAATTTACCCGAGGTCGGCATACCAGTTGAACGAGCTGGATAAATACCTTAAGAGAATGCTGGCCGAGGGAAAAATAGCCGACAGCGAATCCCCCTACGGTGCTCCAATCCTCTTTGTTCCAAAACCTGATGGAATTCTATGGCTGTGCGTAGATTATAGGAACCTCAACAAATTCACGATCCTGAATAAATACCCCCTACTACTCATGGATGGACTCCGAGACCCCGTTGCGGGAGCAAAGGTTTTCACGAAACTTGACCTGAAAGACGGATACCATCTTATTCGAATGAGAAAAGGCCATTAGCATAAAACAGCCTTTCGTACACGATACGGACAGTACAAATACAAAGTCATGCCTTTCGAGCTGGTAAACGCCCCTGCGACATTTCAGACAATGATGAACAAGATCCTGAGGGAATTCTTGGACCATGGAGTTGTCGTCTACTTAGATGATATCCTGATATACTCCGAAAATATGAAGGACGACATTAAGTTAGTCCAAAAAGTCATTGACCGGCTCGAGCAACATGACTTAGCAGTCTCGTTGAAGAAGTCAGTATTTCATCAGGAGCAAGTCGAATTCCTGTGATATATTGTCAAGACGAGTGGCGTCACCATGACTGATAGGAAAGTGAAAAGCGTTCAAAATTGGGCACACGCGAGATTGGTTAAAGAAGTACAAATGTTCATTGGATTCGCAAACCTTTACCGACGATTCATCAAACATTTCTCAAAAGTATGCAAGCCAATAACCGAGACGTTGAAAGACAACTCAAAGGATTTTCGCTGGGGAAGAGAGCAGGAAGAGGCCTTTGACGAGTTTAAAAGGAGGTTTACAACGGCGCCAATTCTATCGCATTTTTACCTAGGGAGAAAGACGGTGGTTGATCTAGACGCAAGCGACTTTGCGCTTGGATGCGTACTATATCAATACCAGGGGGGAAGGCTTCACCCAGTGGCTTTCCATTCTTGAAAACTAAACAGGGCGGAAAGAAATTACGAGATACATGACAAAGAATTACTCGCAATAATGGAGGCGTTCAAAGAATGTAAAAGATACCTCTGGGGAGAAGAAGAGCCCATGACGGTATATACAGACCACCAAAATCTACAGTCCTTTATGACAAAAAAGGCTGGACCCAGCGGCAAATTCGATGGGCACAGGAGTTGACGAATTATAACTTCAAAATAGTCTATCGACCAGGAAGCAGGTGCGGGAAACCCGATGCGTTAAGTAGACGGCCGGAGTACCGTCCTGACGAGGGAGCTCGTCATAGCGAACAGTCAATTTTGAAAAGCGAACATTTTCAAATCTCAATAATACATCAGAAGTGAAGCGCAGAGACGGCCCTCACCCCAGAAAAACGAGAACCAACAAGCCTCCGAATAATGTGGCTTTTGGACAAGGCAATAATTCCAACACAAGGATCAAGGTTTGCGGCCGGTCATGACATCTATGCCCTGACAGACGGACAGGTACGGGTAAAAGGACAGACAATGATTCAGACTTGTATTGCGATAGCATTGCTGGAGGGAACCTACAGAAGGCTAGCAGCGAGAAGTGGTATGGCTAGCAAAATGGCAATAGCAGTGGGCGGTGGTGTAATAGATGCGGATTACACAGGAAAAGTTAAGGTCATACTTCGTAATCATCGCAAGGCAGACTGTGTATTCAAGGCAGGACATCGGATAGGGCAACTCGTGATAGAAAAGGTTGGCAATGCCGACGCCATGGAGGTAGACGATCTAGAGACAACCAAGCGAGGGAAATCGGGTTTTGGGTCAAGTGATCTAAACCCCAAGCGATCGATTACGGCTACAGAAGAAGGAGTCAAAATATGTTTCCTTCACACAGACACAGACAACAACGAATTCATTAGCGCGGCGGATATCGGCTATCACCCTCAGTTGACGAAAGAAAGAGAAATGATATCAAGCCCTCACGTCAATGTAGCCCTGATGCGAACAATGAACGATGCATTTCTTGACAAGATTAGGATGGCCGGAAAGGAGGACAAGAGGTGGCAGAACCGAGGCCGTGAACTGGTTATGTTAAGAGAAGGCGGAAAAAAGATCCAAGATGAATGGAAAGAAAAGGATGGGTTACGATTCTACAATAATCGTTAGTACATTCCCGAGAATGAAGCCCTTCAAACCGAGATAACCCAAGGCTGTCACGACTTATTAGTAGCTGCGCACTTCGGACTGGAAAAGACGATTGAGATAGTAACAAGGGTCCTTTACTGTAAAGGACTCGCACATTGGATCAGAGATTATCTACGATCCTGAGACGAATGTCAACACAGTAAATCCCCACGGCATACTAAGTATGGGGTACTTCAACCTTTAGAAGTACCCTATGCCGCCTGGTCCTCCATAACGACAGATGTCATCACACAGCGACCAGAATTGCAGGGCAAGACCCTGATCCTGGCAGTAGTAGACCGATTCACCAAGATGGCTCATTTGATCGGCCTCCACGAAGATGCGATCCCAAAGGATGTGGCGGATGCCTTCCTTTGGGAAGGCTGGAAAGGTCACGGATTACCGACCGAGATTATATAGGATATGGACGCGAAGTTTTCTGGCTAGTTTTGGGAATCATTGTGCAAAATGCTAGGAGTAAAGAGACGCATGTCAACGGCGTACCACCCTCAAACTGACGGACAAACGGAGAGAACCAACCAAGTGCTGGAAGGTTACTTACGAACATTCGTCAACTACACTCAGGACGACTGGTACCAACTATTGCCGTTAGCCGAACCTGCCTATAATAACTTGGCAATGGACGCGCACAAGATCACCCCATTCTTCGCCAACTACTGCTTTCACCCTCAAACGGAATGGATGAAAGAAACAGAAGCTCATAACCCTGGGGCGACAATTTATGCTCACTGGATGCAGGACATGCATCGACAAGCAAAGCAAACTTTAGAAAACACACCGGAATCGATGAAGAAATACTACGAGTGAAAGGCAATGGAACAACCCAGCATCGAGAGCGGCGACTTTGTAATAATGCATGCGAAAAGCATAAGTACCAAAGGGCCATCGAAGAAGCTGAGTCCGAAACTGCATGGCCCATTCAAAGTCTTAGAAAAGAAAGGAAGTCGGGCCTACAAGTTACAAATATCGCCACTGTGGAAAATGCATCGTGTGTTTCACGTTTCGCTATTGGAACCCTACCGAGCCTCAAACCAACCAAATTGTGAGGAACCTCCACGAGACCCCGGAGACATCGAGGGTGATTTAGCATGGGAGGTAGAAAGGATCATCAAGGGAGAGATTATTTCAGACACTCGAAAGTTTCCAGGAAGGAATAAACCGATGAAAGAGCTTCGGTATTTTGTGAAATGGAATGGCTGCGCGGCGGATGAAAATACTTGGGAATCACGCGAAGGTATGAAGAACGCGGAGGAAGAGGTGGAAAGGTTGCATAGCGAGAACCCGGAGATGCCGGGCACAAGAGAGGCCGAGCAACATAAGAAATGTTTTCCATCGGTGGACAAGTAAACCCTTGTGGGTTTTACCCCTACTATGTGGAACTTGAAGTGGAAGATAGATTGTATAAGAGACATAGAGTATTCGTGACGAAGACTTCGAAGAGGGGAGCTCGTGTTAGGTGCAAGGACTCCCCGTCAGGATTTACAGAGCAATGTTAACCTACCTTGACACGCACGAACTTCGAAGGAAAAAGATAACACTGCCCTCCAGCCCCGGCGCTGGGACGGCGCGTCCTCACTGGCTGCCTGGCTAGTTGTGTCCCAACACCAAAGACCACTATCAATGGAACACATCCTATAACACCGTATACGTTGCGGCCGTCGGTCCGACCGGATCCTGCTCGCAGGATATATAAGGCGATACCTTCCGACACCTGATGCAAGTGGAGGCAGGTGAATCACACGACGGCGCGTAAGGTTACAGACACTTGAAGACCGACTGTCAGAAGAGTGGGTCGAAGGGAACGGGACGTTTCGCACGAAACTTAGTCCCCTCGTACCTACAAAGCCATGTAGAGTATGAAGGGGGTAACTATGCCCAGTAAGTGGATCGGGTGCATCAACACAGGACAAGTTGGTAAAAGATGGAGTCCCAGGGAAGAAGCCCATAGGTACGATCCCGAGGCCAAGTCGTGTAATACCGGAGGATCAGAATACGACATGCAGTCGCATGCCGAATTCTCGACCGATCCAACCAACGAAGAATGGCCGTCTTCGGTCCAGCTAGTTAGACTACCCTCGATGAGCACAGGGGCAAGATAATTCATAACCATTGTTGGCAACGGATAAACGGATGAGCTGACAGCAGACGTAGTCTCCACACCATCAGGGATAACAGCCGCGCAGACCGATAAGTTGACCATGGGAGCAAAAGGTATGGTAGAGAGTTTTCAGCGTCTACGAGTGTTCGCACTCAGCTGAAGTTCGCAGAGTTGCGGGCAAGATACTTAATTAGTATAGAGTTGGCATGTATACCGCGATTGCTCTGAAGCAGAATATAAATATCGAAGCAGCTTCACTGCTATTAGATACAACAAGCATGGAGAAGAGATCTCATCAATATAATATGTTATCTCCACTTTTATATCATTACCAATACTTCGACTATCTATACCGAAGTCAATTATTATATCTGGCCTACATTACTCGTGTCTTCTTAACGAGTTCTCCGATATAATTACGATTAAGGTCCTACCCGTCGGAATACCTCACGCCGTAGCTACCACCTAACCTTAGCTAGATCTGATCTGCCCGTAAAGATAGGGGTGATGGTGGCCATATCGATGACTGAACTGAAAACATAAAAGGCCACACGAGGGCGGTGACTGGTAGCTGATGGGGCAAAGGAAGTAAAGCCTGAGCTGGAAGGCAATCGGTTCCTCCAAACCAGAGGGTCTTGAAGGCACACAATCGAAGGAGGGTTTTTGGCTAAAGCAAACGAATTACATAAGGAAAGAAACACATCCCAGCTCCCAAGGCAGTTTATGATAAACAATGGAAAGAATGTGCCCAGGGCCCAGACCTGGCGGTAATGATTCGCGGGTGCATAACATCTTACCAGGCTGAGCCTGCTGAATGGCGAGTGGCTGGTGAGGGGCTAGCCTCCCCCTCGCGGGGGGGAAGGCAGCCTATGGAGGCTGATCTTGTCATGGCTGGGGGGGCTGCTGTGGTAGTGGGGGCGGGTCTTGGGGTTTCTTCCTGGAACGGTGGGAGGAGGCCTTGGGGGGAGGTGTGGGACCCCAGGCAGCAGGGCGGCTGGGATTGGCCTGTGGAGCATCTGCATCAACATCCATCTCGTCAGGGTCTAGGACAGCTTGGTCCTCTTCGATGGCGTGGGCGGCTCGTGGGGCTGGAGTGGGGGGTCGTTCATGGCAGTCCCGGCTCCTGGCCGAGTGCGCTTCCCCACAGTTGGAGCATCTGGCTGGGGAGGCAAGGCAGCATCCCAGTATGGCCTTAAGGTTTCCACCACGGGGGCATGAGGGGTTGGGGCAACGATGCTCGGCCTTGGTGTGTTGGAGGGAGCACAGTGGGCATGTAGCTGACTCCGCTTTGCATAGCGGTTTGACGTGACCATACTTCCAGCACTTCGGACACTAGATGAGGGGGGAAGACGAGTATGCTTTTTCCACCGTCCTGGAGTTGCCGAACAGGTAGAGGGACGGGAGCATAGTTTGGACGAAATCACGCTCGACGTTGACAACCACCGAATACGCTCGTTTTTCCATTCAGGACTCACTCTTCGGGTTGAGAAAGCGGGCTGCAGAGATGGAGACATCCTTGGAGTTAAGTATCGGGTTGGAGAGGTTGCTGAACAAGTTCTCATCCTGCAGGAGCATGTAGTCCACCGGTAGTGAATGGATAGCAAGCTGGCCAGAGGTGGGTTCAAGTCTGAAGGGGAGTCAGGGGTTTGTCCCAACGGGGAACGATTGGTTGAGTTTCGTGGTTAGGGCCTCGAAGTATGGGGCATAAGATGCAGCAGGGACCGATGTGTCTACTACGATGAGAGTGACGGAGCCTCTGTCGTTAACAATGGCTTTGAGGAAGAGCGCGAGGGAGCAGTTTGCTTCACGGAGCACGGAAGAGCCCAGGTCGGGCAGGTGTGCTTTTATGTAGGCGGCATCAGGGTGAGGAGCAGTGGAAGAGCGAGGGGCAAAGAATCTCCTGGCAGCACTGGCAAGTGGGGGGGGAGCCCTCAGAGCAGAGCCTTCTTTGGCAGCTGCCGCAACTTTTGTTGCCGAGGTGCTGGTAGTGGAGTTCTTTTTCCGTCTGGTGGTGCTGTTCTTGGCGGCCAGAACCTCTTGTGCCGCTTTGTCGAACTCGCTGGTACCACCAACAATTGCTGCATATGACTGCGTGAGTTCATTGAGTGGAGGTTGGGGAGGTCCTCTGGTGGAGGGGGCTGGTGAGGCTGGGACTGCCGAAGTGCGGGGGCGAGATGTTTTACGCTGGGGGCGGTGCAGAGACCTGTGCGGGTGGGAGGTGTGCCACCCTATCTGACAGGTCACCTAGACTAGATTGGATTTGGTTTAGTTGTGTGGAGTGGTCCACACCTTGGGGGAGGGAATTGGCGACACGAGACTCAAGGTCACTCTTCTGGAGGTGGAGCTCCTCCATTTCCTTACCCATGGCGGACATGGCATACACCAGGGAACAAAGGAGGGGGAGAATTGTGCTGTCCGCGAGGGAGACTTCTCCTATCTCGCTAAGGGAGGGTACGGGGAGCTGCTCGGCCGTGAGGCCAGTGAGCTGCCTTGTCTTTAGGTGGAAGTGGTGAAGGTGACTGTCTTCTGGTTCGAAGTCTGCCACAGAACCAGACGCAGTGGGGAGGTACTCAATTGGAGTAAACGAGGGGGACGAACCAGGCTGGGCCATGGTGGAGGTGCTCAGGAATGCGAAGCCTAAGCGGAGTGAGAGAATGAGGCGGAGGACAGGAGCGTGCGCCCTAAGACGGGGTGTTGTAAAATGTGGGGGCAGGACAATAGAGGGTGCGCCTATCTCTTGGTCAGTTTTTTATTTATTTATTTATTTATTTTTATTTATTTTATATCATGTATTCATTGTTACAGCACAAGAACTTGCATGCAGCGCTAGCTATGGCGTAAACAAAACCTCAATCTCAAAAAACCAAAAAACAAACGAAATAATAAAATCATCTCCAACTTGTGTCAAGTACTCGAAACATCACCATCTCATGGCTAACAAATGAAAGGATAATCATAAAGGCTCATAACAAGCCTCTACTGGGAAAATAAAATTTACCAACAGCCACCACAGGGGAAAACCTAGACAGCTTGTATTGGGGAGGAGGACAAAAGGCCCAGGGGGCGCAAAATTGGGGAGGGCGGTAAGACCATAGAGGCTGGTGAGGGGGGAAGGGACAGAAACATATCCGGCGGGTAGTTGGTCGCGGTTGCTCTGATGAAGGCAGCCAGGGCCAGGAGTAAGTTTTTGCTGGTCCAGAGGGGGGAGTCGGGTCCGACACTAGTAATGCCTTGGAGGAGGTGTTCCCTATGCAAGTACGTCGACTGGCAGCAGAGTATGGCATGGCTGAAGGTTTCCTCCTCTTCACCGCACCTAGGACAGTGTTTGGGATCGTCTAACCTTGACCATGAGGGGTGGGCGGCGAGGTAGCGCTTGTGTGCTCTCATCTGGTGGATGCGGCCGGCCATGAACTTGCCCAAGCCCATGAAGGGGTGGGGCGTCAGTGACAGTTGAAAGGTGTAGTAAGAAGGGGGCGGTGCCATGCGTCTCCACTCCTCCAGGAGCAGGAGTCTTGTTCGGCCCTTGAGGGCTTTGTAGGAGTTCATCATGGTGTCATGAGCAGGGAGAGTTGCTTGCTCTGGGAAAAGTGCAGCATTGGCGAGGGGGGCGAAGGAGAGGGATCCGAGAATGGGGAGTGCCAGGTTGGCGAGTTCATCTCCAGGGAGATGGGACCTGACTTTTGAGGGGGGGCGATTCGTCTTCCAGGAGAGTTGCATTACATTGCGGGTGAGGCGGGTGCAGAGGCCCCTGTGTGAGTCCGGGACTCGGTGCTTGAGGAGGGAGGGGAAAGATGGGCAGAGACGGCCTGCTGCAGGGTTGATTGTAGGTGCAGCGCAGACTTGCCTTAATGCGGCCATGCGACGCTTGAGTGGGATGATGGCTTGGAGGGGAGAAATGCATGCTTCCGCCGATAGTATCCGTATAGGAGTTCATCTAAAGCAGTTCGACACCCAGAGTTGGACCTGTCGCCAGTAGACATCCATCTTAGCGAGCATGCCTTTGCTGGGGACCATGATGTCAGCCCTGTACAAGAGGGTGCCAGTGGGGAGTAGTAGCGATATTGCCAGGCGGCGAGAGAGGTGAGGAGATAGGCCCGATTCCGGAGGGGGGCGCCTCTTGACAGTAGCGAAGACCCCTTCAGCTAGACTCAGCCTCTTGGAAAAGTGTACTGAGGAGGCAAGGTTAGGGGTGAACCAGTACCCAAGCCATCTGACGCAGGGAAGGGGGGGAATGAATGATCTGGCCATCCAGGCATATTGGGGGTGGGGAGGGATCCCCCTTGGGGTCTCTTTGAAGAGGAGTCCTCCAATGGATAAGTTCAGTCTTGGGGACGCTAAAGCCTACCTCACGAGCCCTAGCACGGGCCCTGATCTGCCTAAAGGCTCTCTGTAGGGATCTGACGTTGGTCGTATACGATATGAATGGTGCTGACAGCGCGATGTCATCACCATATGAGAGGGAGAGGCCTCTCGGGAGGTCAATGTGGAGAGATGCGACATATATGACGAACAATAGGTGGGATGTCGGGGTGCCTTGGGGGGTGCCCACTTGGACTGGGGAGAAGGTTTTAGGTGATCCTTGAAACAGTAGGGGGCAGGTTCTTTGGGAAAGGAATGAGCCTATCCACGCTACCATGTAGTGAGGGACTCCCGCTTTCTTGAGGGAGGAGCACAGGATTGAGGCATTAACGTTGTCAAAGCCTCCTTTGATGTCTAGGAAGAGGGTAGAGACCTTGAGGCCAGGGCGTTGGAGAGTCCTGACTGTGTCTACTAGTGAGAGGGCAGCATCAAAAGATGAGAGAGCGGGGAGGGAGCGACACTGGTTGTGATGTACCAGGTTCAGTGATCTGGCGATTAGGGACAGGCGGGAGGCAACAACCATTTCCAGGATCTTGGAAACAGGGTGAAGGAGGACGATAACCCTAAAGGATGAGGGAGAATCATGGGAGGTCTTGCCCGGCTTATCAAGCACTATGCTGCTGGCCTTTTTCATGGAGACTGGATGGTAGCCAAATTTAAGGAGGGCGTCTAGGATGTCTGTCAGGAGTCTGGGTACCATAAGGTAGACCCTTTTCCATATGGATTAGGGGATCGTATCCGGTCCCGGAGCAGGGGACGAGGAGCACTTTCGCAGGGCGGCCGAAATCTCACTAGAGAGGAGGGGGTCGCACCCTTTGTGGGGCCTAGGAATTGAGGGTACGATTGGTAAAGGTTATGGCGGGAAGAAATGAGCGAGTAGGGCGTTGTTGACCTCCTCAGTGGAGGTGACGTCTGTGAGGTTAGGGAACCTGGGCGTGACTCTGCCGACGGCAAATTTCTTGGCCGTCCATATGGTCCGGGGTGTGGCGTCTGCCAGCAAGGACTTCCAGTGTTGGGCCTTTGCGGCTCTAATTGACTTGAAGTACCCTTGCTTGGAGAGTCTGGCCACCGCCCTGTCCTGTGGATCGTTTGTGGCCCAGGCCTCCCGGGCAGATGTGTGGAAATCTTTCCGCAGTGTTGTCAGCAGCGGGAACCGCTATGGCTTGGCCCTGATTGAGGGGCGCCGGAGAGGAGTGTGGGCTGTGAGCAGCACAACTAGGGTGTTTAGGTTTGAATCAAACCACTTTTCCAGCGAGTATCTAGTAGGGAGATTCGGAAGGAGAGGGAGTATGACCTCTTTGAGTAGTGGTTCTAGGGTAGGCCAGTCATTTCTGATCCAGTTCGGGGCAGGGGGCGGTGGAGCTCTGATGGGGTGAGCAATGGTGATGGTGATGGGGACATGATCAGAGCCGGTGGAGGGTAGATCAGTCGACCAGTCTTGGAAGATGGGTACTAAGGAGGAGGATGCGAACGCAAGGTCCAGGACTGACTGTCTGGATGATCTTTGGAGTGGGAAGCGGGGGTATACGTCCGGGGTGTTCAGAAGTGTGTATCCATGCTCAGCAGCCCTGGAGAAGTACGGGAGGGAAGCCTTGAGTTGGGAGAAGTTGTGTCTTCTAATCGGTTCTGCCGAGGGGTAGTGAATGTTAAAGTCTCCCACTAGCAGGGTAGGGAAGGCCATGCTTGGAAGAGCGAGGGTGGGAGAGACTGTCCTTTCTGTGGCTGTTCAGCCCCACACGCTGTAACAGTTGACTATGTAGAATATTTCGGGTTTTATGCCGAACATGGTGGGGGCGGATATTTCAAGAGTAGCCTGGTTGGACCTGCTTGTGAAGATTGGGGTGATGGTGGCCAGGTCTATAAGTGACCTAAAGGCATAAAAGGCTACCCGAGGGCGGCGATTGGGAATCAAGGGGGCAAACGAGGTGGAGCCTGCGAAAAAAGGTAAACGATTCCTTCAGACCGGAGGGTCTTGAAGGCAAACAATCAATGGGGGATGCCTTGCGGAAGCAAAGGAATTAAATAAGGAAAGAAACACTTCACGGCTCCCGTGGCAGTTGTGTTGAACAATGGAAAGAACTTGTCCAGGGCCCGGTCCTGGTGGCGAAGCTTCGCTAATGTGCCACATCTTACCAGGCTGAGCCTGTCGGAGGGCGGGTGGATGGTGAGGGAGTGGCCGGCGACATGGGGGGGGGGGGGTGTTAGGCGCACGAACTCCCCGCAAGGATTTGCAGGCCAAGGTTACCCTACCTTGACGCACACAAACTTCAAAGGAAAAAGATAACACCCCCCGCAAGCCCAAGCATTGGGACGGCACGTCATCACTGGCCGCCTGGGTAGTTGGGTCCCAACACCAAAGACCACTATCAATGCAACACATCTTATAATACCGTATGCGTCGCGGCCTTCAGTCTGACCGGAACCCGTTCACAGGATATCTGAGGGTAGATCTTCGGGCACCTGATGCAGGTGGAAGCAGCTGAATCGAACGACAGGGCATAAACCTACAGACACTTGAAGACCGACTGGCGGAATAGTGGGTTGAAAGTACCGGGACGCATTGCACGAAAGTTAGTCCCCTCGTACGTACAAAGACGTGTAGAGTATGAAGGAGGTGACTATGCCCAGTAAGTGGATCGGGTGCATCCACAGAGGACAAGTTGGTAAAAGATGCAGTCCGAGGGAAAAAGCCTATAGGTACGATCCCGAGGACAAGTCGTGTAATGCCAGAAGACCTGAAAACAACATGCAGTTGAGGGTTGAATTCTCAACGGAACTAACCAAAGAAGACTGGCCATCTTCTGTTCGGCGAGTTAGACTACCCTCGATGAACACGAGGGCAAGATAATTCGTAACCATCGTTGTCAACAGATGAGCGGATAACATGACACCTGACGTGATCTCCACACCATCACGAATAACAGAAGCGCACACGGATAAGTTGGCCATGGGAGCAAAAGGTGTGGTAGAGAGTTTTCGGGGTCTACGAGTGTTCGCACTCAGGTGAAGTTCGTACAGTTGCGGGCAAGATACTTAATTAGTATAGAGTTAGCATTTATACCGCGATTGCTCCGACACGGAATATAAATATTGAAGCATCTTGGCTGCTATTAGACACAACAAGCACGGAGAAGAGATCTTATCAATATAATAAGCTATCTACACTTTTATATCGTTACCAATACTTCGACAATCTATACTGAAGTGAATTATTATATCTAGCCTACATTACTCTAGTCTTGTTCATGAGTTCTCCGATACAATTACGATTACGGTCCGAGTTGTCGGAATACCTCACGCCGAAGCTACCACCTAACAGCTTCCCCCACCCATGAACCTATAGTGCCGAGTATAAAGCCTGGCGAAATGCTATGAAATGTAAGATAGAGCAAGAGTGGATCCCAGGGTGGAAGCAGAGTACTGCCACACAATGGGCAGCCATCCAGGCACATGCTCTTACCCTCCGGCCTGTTAGACAGAGGTTGGGACTCTGCGAGGCTGTTTACTCCCTTAGGGAAGGTTTTCCCGAATGCCTCGACTTTTGGCTAAAGGACATAGCAAAAAAAGCATCAGGGTCTCTTAATACACATGTTGAGAGCACCTGTTGCCGCTGTTCCGGTTGTGGACCCCCCTCCCTCCAGAAATGATGGTATGTTATCCCCAAGTGTCCGCAATACAAATGTACCATCCATGCTAATACAGCTCCTGCCGGTCTCGCCGATCCGCTGTCTGTCCGTCGCTGGATTGATAAGCCATCCGTAGTCTGCCCAGCAGCCCACTTCCAGTCGGGATTGACAAGATCCAGTGGCAAAGTTGTGGACATTTTTACTGGATGGAGCTAACAGAGCACACCTTTCCGAACCTGCTAGCGGGCATAGACAAAACCATAGTACCGGGAGTCGGATTTGGTCTGCTTATTGGTGCGACGAAACAGGGTACACCTCTCCTGCTGGACAATCCAGAGGAGCCGCTGCCGCTTTCTGAAATGATCTGAATCAGAAATAGCCGACTTGTCCACATATGGTGGTCTTTGAATCCGCCAAGTGAACCAATGGATCTGCTCTTCTGTTGCCATCGAAGGAAGGATACAGAGGATGGCACTGCTCCTCCAGGTGACATCAGGTTTGCTCTAAGTGATAACCAGGGCCCCGCCAGAGGCCTTGGAAGGCGGGTCTGCTGGTAGTGATGATGGACAGAGCTCAGATGGCCACCAGCCAGAGTCATCCGCTACGGCGGCAAAGCCAACCACCTCATCAAGGACCACCAGGAGCGGTAATACCACAAAAAATACTAGGCGAATTCACCGCATCAATTCGGCAGATATTGGCGAATCAGAACCAGAGTGTTCTGGTAGGCAAGCTTTTGTCACTCGTGCTAACTTGAGTACACGTGTTTTGAGGTCTAGTAGACAAGGAGAATAGGAGACTGACATAAAGAAAGCATCCTGGACCTCAGCCAATAACAGTGGTAAACGCAACCTCGCTGTCATGCAAGAGGCCGATGAGCCATATGGGTGGGATGGAAGTCCGGAACCCGGCGGAAGCTGGCCTGTCAGGTGGGGGCTATCAATGCCGGCATTGACGTTGGGCCGGACACAGGCGATGGGGAGCATGATGTGAGTCGGCAACTTGCTGACAGGCCTAGTCCTACAAACAGTCCGTCTCCGTTTACTCCCAATCCGGGTCACCGTCAGGCGTCTGCAGCCTCTGAGCTAGTAGAGGCGAGAAGGTCAGCCGCGCATCTTTTGATTCTGGACTCAGGGGCCGAGCAGCCTAGCAACACATAGAGGACACAAGTCGATACGCCCAGCAGAAGCCATTCTCCCTCCGATCAGTCAACAAGCGATGTGTATGCGGACATTCCGACCGCTGAACAAGTCGGACGAGAATGAAGCCCGCCCGCTGACTCCGCAACCGGCTCGAGTGCATACTCTACACCTGGTAAGTTCCGGTTACAACTACCAGGTTTTTCATCCATTCTGTTGGCAAGGTCTTCCACTGTGCCGCCAGAAACAGGCGCTGGGAGTCCGCGCAAGTCCGTTTCTGTCCTGGCTCACTAGCTCTGCAACCAAAGCTCTCCTGCCCCGACCAATGTGGCTAATGTCTAGCCAGCCGACAGCGAAGGTCCATTTCAAGCACTTTACAAGTACTAGGCCACCATGGACCATTCGACTTTTCCTTTTGGTGTTTTCACTTTTGTTTCTAGAGTTCATGTTATTCTCGCTGTTTCGTGACTATTTCTGTTTTAGATTGGCCCGCTTTGTCTGGGCTCCTTGCCCTGATCAGTATACTTAATTTAGACCTGCGACTGTCCGCAGATCCTGCGCGTGTTTCCTTTGGCTGTTTTTCATTTGGAGTTTAACTTTTAAAGTTTTGCGAGTTATCCTTGTATTTTTTTCCCTCACATTTCTTGTTTGGATTGGCCCGGCTGTTGCTGTTCTGGGTTGCCCAAACCCAATCTAGTCTACAGACACATTGTTGCTCTACCGGGTCCCACTTAGAGTTTTGCAGACCATTCATGTTTGCCACTAGCTATTCTGCGTTTACCGGGTAGGCTTGTGGGACCTGATCTCGGAATCTTCGCAAACAATTCTTGCTCTTTTCCAGCTCCTTTTTGTTTGGTATATCCTCTCTATGCTGGCTTTAGCGGTTTGCTCTTTGGACTTGTGCACATCATTCTTGTTCTTCTCTAGCTCCTTTTCGTTCGGGGTTGCCCCTTTCATTACTATCCCTATCCTAGCTTTTCATCATATATGCCATCCGTTGAGCCTTAGCGGGAGCTTTCACGTTCTGAGATTAGCGTCCGGGCCCGACCCCTAGCATTACCTGCATTTGTTTCTGTCCGCTTGGCAGATCTGCTCAAAGTAGATTTTTCCGTACATTCTGATAAACCTTTTTTCATCTGGTTCAGGAACCCCAAGTACCTAACACTCTTATTGCCCAACTGAAATCGCAGCGCTGCCAAGCCTTCAGGTGCAAATTCCTATATGAGGTATCAAGGTGCAATTTGGACATGCGGTGTGTGCTGATGCCAGCGGACATGCAAGCGTGTGATGAACTGTGAATGTCCGTGGTTCTTAAGCAAGCTGGGCCAAGCATTTCGATCTTCCAAGTTCACACCCCATATCGTGCCCTTAGCTACCTACCAATAGAGGCTTCCTGACACAACCTGCACCTCAACATCATACAGTGCAATTCTCTTCTATTACTATTCACCTGCATACTATGTCACAACAACAGCGGTGGCTTATAGCGCACCGAGCGCGTTCATCAAGGCAGGAAAGACAAAGCCAAAGGGAGGTCCTTCGCGGACGTTTCCAGGAATCTGGGTCCAGGGACGGATTAACTATAATAACATCACACAGTGTTGAGTCGGTTATGGCTGGGTCCGCTCTAGGCAGGAGGAGGGATGCTGTGCGGGAGCCAGCTTCTTTACGACTCCAGGTATGAGAGCCTGTCCTGTTCAACCGAGAGCAGGTCTTAGAGTCAGCGGATGAGAGTCTAGACTCTAATGATGGGGAATATGAGGGTAATGATGGCCAGAGTAAGGAGAGTGAGGAGAACGAGTTAGGCCAGCATCGGGACGATATGGATCATCCATGGGCCTGGGGAGCGCAAAGACCAATTGGGCGAGAGTTCCCTAGCTCGCAGCGCTGGATACTGACAATCATCCCTGTGATTACCCCGAATTCCAGCAGGAGGATTAGTTACCCGGGACGGAGAACGTCTGCTCAAGTATGAGTTAGCCAAAACGGTTTTACATCTCCCATTCCCTCCCGTTCGCCCACAGACTTGAATCCACTTGCGATGCCGGTGATAACCTCAAGTCACCCAGATCTAACGGTGCGGGAATTCGATAGCGGAGGACAGCAAGCCAGCAGTAGGTGAAATATGGCAACCGGGCTTGAGCGTACTACTCTGGCCAGATCCTGTGACGTGATGTGGGACTGGACGATCTTCATCAATCCGTTTCAGGACCCGATTACCCTGACCGAAGAGGTCCGCTCATATTGGAGCCATCCCCGGACCAAATTAGGCTGTCCCGACTTTGCTGATGCTACCCCACCCTCAAATGACCAGGTAAGTTACCCTTAATCGATAACCAACATCCTATCCTAGACTAAATGCAGTGGCCGCTGGTCACTGATTTGCAGATCCTGGCAAAGCACAGCGGATGCAGATCCCAGTATCTGGATACAGCAAAGCAGGCTATAACAGAACTCTATAAGCTCAATATTGAGGATCCTAAAGCCTGCGCACCAAGAGTGGAATACCTACTGGAGGTGGATAGTTTCATTTGCCTGCCGGGCAGCTATGAGGTCTCTTTTTGACATTTGTCGGGATTGTTTCTAATCGGAATACGAGTACATCGATCAAATCCGGCGGACAGCCAATTCATCTTAGATTCCTGGCACACCAGATTCCAGGTGTGATATTTGCTCAATATTACTCTAGCTCAAAAAGGAAAGGCATAACGGATGAGGGTTTCCTGGATAAGATCGATGGCCCGTTTATCTGTCTGACAGCCGCCATATTATGTCATTCAGTGCGATGTTTGCGGACTGGCATCTGTATCGAGAATGTGGCTTTCACAAGGGCCACTTCTAGCAGGAAGAAAAACAATCTGGAGTAGCAGGTTTTGAAAGTGTCTGGATCCCCTGACGGCCCAGGCATACGGACACTTTTGAAAATAGCAAGTACTCGAGTTGGGTGAAAGGTCAGCTAACGGATAGATAGCCCTGCTGGAACATCAGACACGATCCTGGGGCAAAACGGGAAGAGTTTGGCAACGTCGAATAATCTAGCCGATAAGGCCGAAATTGGAGGCCAGCATCACGAAGGAGCCGGGAAACCGGGTCGAGAGGATGGCGGGATATGACAATGATGAGGACGCATTGAGGCGGGAGTTTGGTAGTGATATAGAGCTGGATGAATTGGAGGCCGCTGGTGGCCTCGTGGATAGAGGAGGACATGGTCGGCACGAACCGCCGCGAGATCATGGCCTGAATCAGGCAGTACTTGTTGGTGTAGTGATGTTCCAAGACCGTGGGGAGGCGGAATTGCATGTTGAAGAAACCGATCGAGAGGATAGGGGGAATGGTTTTATCATCGCTCGCTGATCATGTATATACATGTAATAAAATTAAATTAAATTACGTGTGCTAAAAGCGTCATGAATGGTCAAACGATAGTAGTGTGCGAGTCGGTGGGCAGGGAAGGCATGAGAATGAATTGCGCGGATGGTTATAATCTGCGCAAGTATGAGTAAGGCATCTAGCAGGCAATAGTAGGTTCGGAAGGCATGGGAATGTGTCTGGCAGATGGTTATAAACTGCGCAAGCTTGGCTAAGTTGTCTAGCGGGCAGCTGTAGGTTGACAGGCACGGGAATGTGTCTGGGGGGCTGTTAGAAGCCGGGGAAGACGGAGGGAGCCCGCGAGCGGACTGTAAGAGGCCGGGGAAGAGGGTGGGAGCCCGCGAGCGGACTGTAAGAGGCCGGGGAGGCGGCGAGAGGCATGGAGTAGACGAGATAGGATGTGGAGAGCTGAGGAGAGAGCAGCACGAAAGGGCAAGAGAGGGGGGAGGTCCGCCGGATATGGGAGAAGAGGGGCTGGGATCAGAGGGTGAAGGAGGAAGGGCTGAACATATGGGGAGGGATGAGGTCGGAGGCAGTAATCATGGGAAAACGTCTGCCAAATACGTGAGAGGACAGAGAGAACCCAGGCGTGTGGGAGAAGTGGAGGTGATGTTGGTGGGGTTCCGGATGAGAAATGGATTCAGGGAGGGGTTAGTGACGGGGTTAAAGGAGAGAGGGTATCATGGACAGAAAGCTGGTGGGTGGGCATTTCGGGGGGGGAGGCCCGAAGGAGAGATGTCGTGGCCGCAAGACGTCCGCAAAAGGGGAGCATGAGAATGCGTGCATTGGGAGTGAATGGATGAAGAGGCTGGGCGCTGGGGGTAGAGTATCAGGGGGGTTGCTGCGCCAGGGGGTGTCAAATGCGTCAGGATGCAAAAGGGCTCCGTCGAATTCGTCCGGACGGTGCCTTGCCCGTCCAAACACATTGGATGTGGCCCTTTCACTTCCAGACGGGCGGACGCACCCACAACTGGAGTTTACATTATAAGCGCCTAGAACGTCCAGCGCACCGGGTGAGCCGGGAGTGCCAGAACGCAAGGTACTTTTTTTTGCTAACGCACTTGAGGCCTCACGATCCCAAACCCCAATTTTGTATGGAAATGTCCTGAATCAGACGTCTTGGCTAACTCTCCTGATCACAGAATGATATACCATACCAATCTTGCGACTATCTATGCAGCGGGCGTGGCCACAATGGCAATAATTCCAATACAGATGTTCGGCAATTCTTTCACTCTCATACCAAGTGATAGTCTCTGCATAGTTATATCTAGTCTGGCGACAACCGGCTGCATTAGATTATTCACAAGGCAGTACTGTATTCTTTGAATACACTTTCAGTTAGTGGTGATGATTCGACACTGTGAGATAATAGTAGATACTTTGCATCCTCGTTTGGCGAGGTGAGTGTCTTGCAAACAGCCCTTGTCAGTAACCGATACGTCTTGCAGCTAGATTTGGCATGTTCAGTGACGTTAGCGACCCCTCTAGTTCCTCGATTATATCTCCCTACAAACCGGTTTAGTCCTAATTTCTGAACCGTGGAGATGCTATTGAAAGTTTACACCCTTTGTCTAGGCACATCTCTCCCTTACATACCGAGTGATAGTGAGTCAGCCTACCACACTCCTAAAACCTAGTGTACAGGTATAAGACGTCAGGCATCGTCGTCAACGAAGGTAAAATACTCACTGCTCGCTTCCACCAAACTCAACCCATCCAATAGTCAGATTGACTTCAATCTTACCAATGTTTACTACACGTCGTATATCCCACAGGCATCCAAATTCCAGGAGTCACCTAGCCCCTTGGGTAGGCAATCATAACAGGCGCAGGCACAACATCATACCTGACTCCCTGGGGTTGAGTCAGCCAACTCTACCCGTGTGCAATCTGACCAAGCGAAGGTGGGAAGTCATACCCAACTCAATGGGATTGAATCAGCCAACTTCACATGGGGGCAGTCTGAACAGGCTAGATGTAACATCGTACCAGAGGATAGGGTCTCTAGATCTGTAACACAACATACTGGATCAGGCAGCTCCAATAGTTCTGAATGGTCGGGTCGTAATTCTTCCCAACCACCAATCGCCAGACCACTTCTCGCATGACCAGCCAGCACCTCCGGAGTAGCACAATTCAGACCATAACATATACTGAACCTGTCGTGGAGGCTGACGGACAAGTGCGAAGGGAACCTGTCCACCTCAGGGACATTAGCAGCGATGAGTATCAGATGTCAGTTGCAAGGGACGAACGCGAACTAGACACCAGCACTGAAGGAGAAAGCCTCAGGGGTGTGGATGAGACAACACCTAGACGTCGTCATGGGCCACAATCGGTGGACACAGATGAAAATAATCCCCCAAGACTGTGCCCATTTTGATCAGCTCTGGTGCACAGGAGGCAGCAATTGTCCCATGGACTCCTGCAGCCTATCTGACTATGACTTCTGGTAGGGGCTTGTCCCCGGTGACATTACCATCATCATGCATAGCACGGTATTCGTCCCCACTTGGCGTCCCTAGCACAACACCCTCTGGTATCAGAAACTCAAGTCTACTAGGGAAACCGTGTACCTTAGGAAATGAGTCTGTCCAGTATGAAATTAATTCGCGGTGAAACACAGTGACAGGCGTGGAGGGGGAAATACTAGGTGTTGCAAAAGATCTCATCCTTCAGTTCAGACTTTATCTTAACCCAAACCAGGACTCATTCGCTTTGACGTCTGAGGTGCCTAGTTTTGGAAGTCGCGCGCAAGATGAGATTTTGGATGCCTCAAAGATGGAACTGTCGTCGAAGAGAAAACACATTCTAAGTCACAGGTGGCAAAGATCAAGGGTGCATTTCTAACTACGAAAGATACGTCAAAAACATTCTGGCGTGCTGGTGCACTTTGTCGAATATATAAAAAATCATACACTGGCATTGTAGAGACTACCAGGCGACCCCACTGCCATGGCTCGTAGAGTCAAATACCTCTTGAGGATGAGAGGTTCATGTACCCCTCACATAGACATGAGGTGTGTATCTGCCCATCACCCTTCCCCCAACCAGGACTTCCAATCATGACTGACAATGACCTGGATGGAGCCTATATCATTGCGATGCCTGGCGCCTCAGATTGCCGATGCCAGCCATGGCAAGTATTTCAATAGCAACAGAAAGCTTGGGATGCTAGACCCGGAATTTATCAATCTTGTTAATTGTACCATGGTGTGTCTCATATGTACAATCCTGTTCCAACAACTATGCGCATATTGACCTAGGGTGTATCAGGATCCTCCGGAGTTCAAGCCTGACGCAGTTGGAAGTAGGGGTCCTTCAATGTCCCCCCTGTCCTTGGTTTTTGTTCTGATGACTAACCAATCTTGCAAGACCATTTCTTACCATACAAGAACATCTGGCGTGCTGTACCACGGTCAACGCCCCAACTCATGCTGAGGAAACTGTCTGAGACGATCACAGACAGGATCCGGCCAAATGATTGTATGATGCAGGGAAGTGGTGAAGGCTTTGCTCACAATCATGACGCAGTTCATGCCAAGCTGGAGCGTGAGCTATTCAGGCATCATCTATCCAGCCGGAATCCCAGAGAAACTCTGATGTGGGAACAGAGACCTGTGAACAATCACGCCGGGGGTTTAGAGCACCAGTGGCTGAGTCAAGATGCATCCCAGGTGAGTGAACTGTCCTTTGACTACAACCAGGGGTTGTTTGCCCAGCCCCGTCAGATGCTAGATTCATATCCAGTGAGCCAAGGTAACTCACACTAGCCAACCCTGTAAGTAGCGCAATAGGGGCCAGCAACCCCAAGTTTCACCAGTCGGCTATCATTGAGCCTGGACGAGGTGCAGGAGAAGGATGAAGACGTGGGTGTTAGGCGTACAGACGCCCCGTAAGGATTTACAGGGTAAGGTTACCCTACCTTGACGCATAAGAACTTCGAAGGAAAAAGATAACACCCACCTCCAGCCCCAGCATTGGGACGGCGCATCATCACTGGCCCCCTGAGTAGTTGCGTCCCAACACCAAAGACCACTATCAACGGAACACATCCTGTAACACCGTATACGTCGCGGCCGTCAGTCCGACCGGGTCCTGTTCGCAGGGTATATGAGGGGAGACCTCCTGGCACCTTATGCAAGTGGAAGCAGGTGAATCAGACGACGGCGCATAAGGTTACAGACACTTGAAGACAGGCAGTCGGAAGAGTGGGTTGAAGGTAACGGGACGTTTCGCACAAAAGTGAGTCCCCTCGTACCTACAAAGTCGTGAAAAGTATGAAGGAGGTAACTATGCCCAGTAAGTGGATCGGGTGCATCCACAAAGGACAAGTTGGTAAAAGATGGAGTCCGAGGGAAGAAGCCCATAGGTACGATCCCTAGGACAAGTCGTGTAAGGCCGGAAGACCAGAATACGACATACAGTCGTGTGTCGAATTCTCGACGGAACCAACCAACGAAGAATGGCCATCTTCGGTCCAGCGAGTTAGACTACCCTCGGTGAGCACGGGGGCAAGATATTTCGTCACCATTGCTGTCAACCGATAAACGGATGAGCTGACACCTGACGTGGTCTCCACACCATCAGTGATAACAGACGCGCAGACCGATTAGTTGACCATGGGAGCAAAAAAGTGTGATAGAGAGTTTTCAGGGTCTACGAGTGTTCGCACTCAGGTGAAGTTCGCAGAGTTGTGGGCAAGGTACTTGGTTAGTATAGAGTTAGCATGTATACCGCGATTGCTCAGACGCGGAATATAAATATCGAAGCATCTTCGCTGCTATTTAGACACAACAAGCACGGAGAAGAGATCTTATCAATATAATAAGTTATCTACACTTTTATATCGTTACCAATACTTCGACGATCTACCTCAAAGTGAATAATTATATCTAGCCTACATTCCTCCTATCTTCTTAATGAGTTCTCCGATATAATTACGATTAAGGTCCTAGCTGTCGGAATACCTCACGCCGAAGCTACCACCTAACAGTATATTGAGACTTCTCATCGTTACCGAGACGAATGTTTGGCTGAGACACTCATACTCCCAAACCCAGAAAATACCGTTACCCTCGAAGACATAGCCACACTGTACCAATATTGGTACGGCATAGACTTCACCTACCACACCCCCTCGTGAAAATCAAACTCCATTTGGTACACCCAGTCCCCAGCGACGAAAGGACCTCAAACCAGTGTTTCGAGATACCAGCAGTCTAGGGAGGAAACAAAAAGATAAGTTTTCCTGATGGAAACCACAGAGATGGCTTCTGACCCCAAAGCGCATGAGGCCATGGAATGGCAAGAAGGAGAAGCAGCAGATGCGGGAGATGAACGTTCCTCCGTCCAAGCTCCAAGCGTGGAAACCACTGTAACCCACCTCACCCGATCCCATTCGGCCGATCGAACACCACAATCCCTGGTCGGCTTGGGTTTTCTAGATAAATACGGAAAGGGACGACGCCCAGGAAGTCGCCGAACGCATGAACCCACAGGCGAATCCCTCATGGCGGTTCGGATCCGCAGATTAGATCAGATCCTCGGCCGGTTTGAGCCAAAGCTCACCGTCAGTCAAGATAGGCAACATCTTGCATTCAGTTCTCTCCCGACAAACATCTTATTGATGGCCCAAGAACTGGTAACCGTCAAAAATCAGTTGAAATCTGGGGTCCAGATAGTTGGTCGAGAACTCACCTGAATAGACGAGCAAGTCTAGCTCTTGGACTTGGAATCTCAGAAGGTCCAAGAGAGCTTCACCACCCAAGTCGCGGAGCGACTTGGTGGAACCGCAGTGCGACAGACCAGACACGAAGCTGTCACCTCTCACCTCTACGAAGCAGTGCAACGAACTGGCGAACAGTCCATGCATCGGGACCTACTCCTTGACCAAGAAATTGTTCCAATAAACGAACAACATAAACGGGAGCTGAAAAATCACGAGATGAGCATTAATCTCGTAAGGGATGAGCTGCAACGACAACAGGAGTCTAGAGAAGCCCAAGATGGTGAGATCGCGGTGCTTAAGGCTCTGGTGGAACAATAGTGGGGTCAAGCAAAAGGGAAAGGCAAGTTGTCAGATCCGACACCAGAGGCTTCAGGGGTGGGTGGAGGAAGACCACCACCAATACCACGACATGGAGTGGCAGGAGCTCCAGGCGGCGGAGGAGGAGGAGGCCCCGATGATGAAGGGGAAGGATCTGGATGGAAGCCAGATAAGCGTAGGAAAGGGAGATGGGATGAGAGACCCGCACCCCAGCCAGAAGAAGAAGACTTCGACGTCGAGAAAGATGAACAGTTTAACCTGTTCTCTCGAGTCATAGCCAACGCTTTGGGACAACGAACAAGAGTCCCAGCGGAACCCCCTGCCATGTTTAGAAATGAGAAACACCAAGATATATGTATGTGGCTGTTAACATGTACGGATTGTTTTGGTCCAAACAGTTAGCAGGTGGAAAGCGAGGCACAACGAATCCGATACGCCATAAGCCGAATGGATGGAAAACAAGTCGCACCGTTTGCGTTAACCTACCGACGACAAATGACCGGAGAAATAGGTTATACAAGACAAGAAGGGTACGAGTTCTGGCATGTCTTTGCAGAACAAGCCATGCGACGCTTCGGACCCACCCATGAAGCGGAAAGATTCCTACGAGATATAGGATCGGTCAAATATCGCGGTGATGTCGCCAAATTCTTGATGGAGAGGGAAAATCTCAACATCCATGCAAGAGTCACCGGGATAGCCTGGAGAAAAATGATTGAAGACGAACTTCCCATAGCAGCATTTCGACGGCTCTCACATAGAGAATATGTTGACGATGGGGAATGGTTGGAAGCAGTCACGACCGTAACCCGAGCAGAAGAAGATTTCAAAGAACGAAAAGATCTTCGAGGGGGAGGTCCCTCCGGCACGACACGAGGCGAAAAAAGAAAGTTCGATGATTCGAAGCCGACGGTCGCCGCAAAACCTGTAAAGAAACAATACACGGCTACGGAAAAGGTGGCCTACTAGAAAAAGAAGGCTGGGGAAAGAAAGGTGAAGAAAGAAGGGTCGGTGGCACCGAAGGGGGAGGTTAAAAATACGGTGTGGTCAGAAGCACACCAGGGCGTCGATCAGAAGGTGGTCGATAAACGGAAATCTGACAAGGAATGCACGCGATGCGGAATGAAAAACCATACCTGGAAGTACGGTCGAAAAACGATACAAGTATCGGCTATATACCGAGGGCAATCAAAGCCCAAACGACAGTCGGCATTCGCGCCAAAACGACGCCCCCAGGTAGCCACTGTGGCTGTTGATGGCCAGGGAGAATGCTCACGACACGCGGTGCAAAGGCCCCCAGCTTGGGCTTTTGAAGATGATGTCACAAATTGTGACTAAGCAAGGCAGATTTCACATGACTCATACTTATGACTCATAAGGTATGTTGGATTTCACACTATGACGTCTCTTGACTCATAGTTCTCACATGACTACGCACTCGCGAGTCATTGTTATATTTTGATTGATTGATTGTTTCATGACTCACGATAGTGACGTCATATGATGTAATGACTTTCGCACATGACTCATATTATGAGTCATGGGTTTCGCGCGTGTGACTCGTTTGAGCACATGACTTGGTTTATGAGTTTTGATTGGTTAACGGAATGTTGGGCGATGACTCATATGAGTCATTGATGGATTTCGCGCTATGACTCACTATGAGTCATAGAGGTTTATGTAGCGCGAGGTGATGAGTCACCAGGGTTAGGGTTGTGGGAAGATGCCTATATAAGGCGCTTGGTTCCGACCAAGAGATAGGACACGAACCATCTCTCCTCCACCTCCGGCGATTGAAATCTCAACACCACGGGAAATCATCGTCACTATCCCCCACCCACCTCTCTTCCCCCATCATGGCTACTGCCTAGGGGTTGACGTTAAGCCATCTCCCCTCCTCTCCTGAGGCACGCATGCCTCCCCTCCTTGGGGTTCTTGTTCCTGTTCATCGTTGACACCCGCTCATGAAGTTCGGTTCTCCCCCTTACCCCGCACTTGCTTTGCACCTCGCTTAGCATTTTGCACGGTCGGAAAGCTTCTCGCTTCGTTCACGGTCGGCGTCACGGTGCCGGACTCTCGGTCGAAGTAGGCCTCGGCTTGCTGGGCTTGTACCTCTGATGGGGAAAGCCTCGGTTAGTAACATCACGGTCCCGCTCGGTCTCGTCGTCGTCCCAAAAGCCCTTGCTATGACCCGTTTGTCGGCTGCGGCTAGCTTGCTCGCGATCCTTCCTCTCTCCTCCTCCCGGTTCTGTCCGCTTGCACCGTACTGCTACCATCCTCCCCTCGGCTGGCACCCTACTGCTCATCACCGGCTGGC
>Ga0307517_10003205_pt1 | contig 25698 bp, 30 predicted proteins | sample 23_EM_MG_FD_194515 | JGI IMG/M metagenome (GOLD analysis project Ga0307517, IMG submission 194515) | Populus trichocarpa ectomycorrhiza microbial communities from riparian zone in the Pacific Northwest, United States - 23_EM | ecosystem: Host-associated > Plants > Roots > Unclassified | place... | reverse complement strand
GATCAATGTGACCGTCAATTGAAGGTCCACGCGCGATTTTGTGCCTAGGATAATTATCCGTTCGGTCCTTCGCATTCGGAGGGTAGAGCTGGAAGGTTGTTTCAGCACATTTTCATGGATGTACATCAAATATTCACTAACCCTAACTTTCGTTATGATCCTGAGAAAATGACCTTTGTCTTGATCATGACGGTTATTCGATAGTTTTAATTCCACATCTGTTTTGTGGAGGATCTCCTTTGGAGTAACTTCTTGATTCGGATTGGGTGGTTGCGGAGGCGGAGCCCCTGGCTTTCCTTCATCGTCATCGGAGGCTCCGTCACTTCCCTGTCGTTTTCCCATCTTCCCCGGGCCGTCAGCGGGTTTGTGGGTCCTGCCACCCTGAGAGCCCCGTTCATGATTCCTACAACAATGTTAATGATGCAGAAAAGCATTTAGTGTTGACTTCCCACCTGACTTGGGAGGGATCCTCTTCGAACGACCTCACAATAACAGGAAAGCCGGAAAAGTTCGCAAGCTTTTCGGCTACCCTAATAAGATATGCCGACATTTTTCCAAAGATGGTCAGTGCAGGCGAGTCGACGGACAACATGGAAGGAATCGGGCCACCTATGTGTCGCTTGCGGATCAGGACTAAAAGTGGTTGGTCGTAATTCTCGTCAACCCAAGCATCGGCCAAGTCAGAGTCCCAAACTGAAAGTATGCAACCTCCATTCCACGTGTGATCAAGGGTTTCATCAAGGCACCTCGGTGCACTACGAATTAAGATGTTGAGATGCAAGGTTTTGCATGAACTTGGGAAATGTCATGATTTCAAAGAAGTGCTTACCCGACGGGCGTGGATTGTTCATTTGGAAAACAAACAACAAATGCGGCCTCGATCAGCTCATCCTAGAGTGCAAAAATGGATGGGAAATGGTCAGTGTTGCAAGCGATGATCACGAGAGGGAAATACACACTGTCTAAGAGCCGAGACGGGCCATGGACAGGGTTAGTGTTGCAAGCGAGGCCACAATGGAAGTACGCACATCTCGGGGCGCAGAATTGAACATGGAAAACATCAGTGTTGAAAGTGAGGCTCATGAAACAGGAGTACGAACTGAAACGGACATGTATTCCAGTTTGGATTGGTCACCCCTTTTCCGTGTTTCAATCCTGTCTTTGACCTCTCCACTCGCCCTCACTAGTCCAGACCAAATTCTGCGTCGGCCCAGCAAGAGGTTTCACGGCACTGTCTAAGGCTATTCCAAATAGCCATGTATGACGATACGAGGTCTCCCAGGACTGGCGGTGCTCGAGACTTCTTCCTAGAAACCCAGAAAACCCGTACAAAAACGTCCTGGAAATGTTGATGCTTAGGCAAAACATAGAAAATCGGCCAGCGCCGGGGGGATTGACCACACTGCTCTCGGTTTTTCGACCATCCCCAACAATGCGACTAGACTTCGGGTAAACACCAACTGGAATATGGTGAGTTGGTTTGCCGAGTGACCGAACAAGATAAACACAAAAGATTCGGACCTTCCTTGAAATTTTTTGCTCAAAGAATACAAAATGGCTACCGTATCGAAACAAAAGGGTGGCTATATGGTGGCTTCAAGAAACGTCGCATCCCATCGTCGGGCTTGAAGCTGCTATACCCCCACAAGCGGAACAAATTGCGACAAGTAGTCGATCTTCAGAGGGGTCAACGGGCATCCCAAAATTCATATGGAAAGCAACAAACCTGAATAACGTAAAGTTGGTAAATGGCCGATGTTTCCTTCCATTGCTTTTGAGCAAGTTCCAACCGAAATGCCCATGTTTTAGGATATTTTCGCATTTCCTGGACTCGTTCCTTGACGGCCTCAAGCGACATATTGACGCCCGTCCAGAATTTAATGAAACTTGCGATGCCTTCTCCGACCTTGCTGAGAAGTACTCCTACATTGTTCAACATGAACAGAGCGGCCTCAGCGCTAAGGAGACGGGATTTCCTCACTGTGATTTCATTTGTTAATAATAAAAAAAGGGGGGGGTTCTAAACTGGACACACTTTGAACCCTATTCACCATTCTCGTTTCGATTGCCCGCTCAACCAAAGAAACGAAGGGAAGGGGAAACGGCAAGGATATGCCACCCTCTACTGTTACTTAGGTTGGGGATCGAACTCTATTGTAAAGAACGTGTGTCTCTGACTCGCCGTTTGTATCTGCTTCCTTTCCTGTTCGATTTTCCCCACTGTCATAGGAATTTCGTTGGAAATCTGGAGACAGAATTTCCCGAAATCTTCACTGAGTACTTTGCACTTGTGATATATCGGTGACGACCCGCCTTATTGAAGTCCACCATGATCGCTCGAAAGTCCCGCTTGACAGTAGTAGACTTGCGTTGGGCCTCCTCGGCTTCGGGTATAATTTGTTCAATGAAATCCTCCAACTGTTTGAGATCCTGCGTTGGCCCCAACAGGCTACCGCAAAGATAGGAGATATTTTCCATGAGCTTGACCCCCTTCTGTGCGACGTCCTTGCTTGTTGACAGCAAGTTAAAGAACTCGGCGAACTGCACCTGAGTTTGTTTAATGATGGCATTCGCGGCTGGATGCTGAGATCTAAGGCGATTGCAGAGAATCAAGGGAAGCAAAATGATATTCAAAGCGAATGACGAACGTTGCCTGATTCCAGGTTCAAGGACCGACACACAGTGACATGAACTCTCAAAAACGGTTTGCATCTCCTTAGCCAGAGTTAAACGAAAACTGGGCAAAATAGCCTCAAGTTCGGGATCTTTCTACCTCAAAGGACGGAATTAGTTGATATCCTATGACTAGCGCCTGAAATAAAGTGCTAACCTTTTGTTCGACGATGGTAATTGAAGATAGGTTCGAAAGGGAGGCGACGTTGGACAAGCTTTCAATCAATCAAAGGTCAAAGGTCGGGGTGAGATCAAGCAACAAACCCTTGAATAGTAGTCTCGGTAGAGAGAGTGCATCTCCATACAAGCTATACTGATATCCAGTATGAGCGCCTTCTCAGCCTGTACCGACATGGTAGTAACCTGCTGGTGAATCTGGTTCCAGATAGGGATCATCTCGCAGAGGTAGGGTTTGAGCTCTAGGAGATCCTTTGTTACTTGGCTGAAAAACGCCTGGGAGGCCTCGTACGATGGGTCCCGGTTCGTCTTCCATTCTATTTGATTCGTCAGGCCATCTTTATTGAACCCCGAGGTTGACATACCTCTCACTTGCATAATGTTCCCGCTTTCAGCTGCACCTACGATCAATGGGATGGGCAGGTTAATCAAAATCTGGACGAGTGACCTTCAGCTGCCATGTCACATTCGTAATTCTGAAAAGCTCACCCAGCCCACCCTCGTCTGCGCGGCTTGAAACTTCACTTCAAGTCCCTTGGCCTCTGTGGCTAGTTGCTCCGCCTCCTGGGAGATTTGCGATATGCCCGCGTCAAGTTCCAGTTGTGTCGTTTTTGCATCCAGGATCCCCTTGCAAACCGTGAGCACTTTTTGACAAATCCTCTCTCCGGTCCTGGCGCTTTCTTTGCTTTCTGAGAAGGTTGTAAAGAGTTCTGTACTGAGGCCTTGAAGATGTTCGTATATGGCCGCTGCTTCAAGATCGGAGCTGAATACAACAGTGTCAGGAAAGAGTTCATGCGCGACAAGAGGAAATTATGGGACCATGGACTCTTCCAATATTCTGAGTTGGGGATCGACAAGATCTTATCCGGCACCTCGAATATATGATTGGATGTAGCAACATCCATGTTCATCGCGGAGGGGTCTTCTTTTGGATTCATGTTGGGGTGTCACTGACACACTGAAGTTACAGAGAGTAGTTAAGACATCTCCGAATCGCGTGTGATGAAGGACATACCGATTCTAGATGGTGCGAGATTGAGAGTTAGGGGCTTCGGTCTGAGAATCTATTAATCTAAGTTCTGCACTGGCGCTTAAAAACAATGGTAAGATCAGATGTTAAGGCGATGCGCCAAACAAACATTAACCACCCAGCGCAGCCACTGCTCGCGAGTAATGGGCCACCAATCCAAGGACAGATTTTGGACTCATGGACATGCTTCTTTCATGGCCGTCCAAACCTTTGCAGCGTGTTCTCCAATGCAGGGTAGTCGACGTAGTCCGAAGTAGTCCCCCTGCCCGGAATCTATTCTGATCCAGAAAAACGAGCCAAAGCCCCCATTGAAAGTACACCATCCCGTCACCAACACCTGGGTATCACTCGACCCAACAATGATTTCGTCAAAATATGAAGAAAAAGCTGGCAAGCAGAAGCACTCATGACTTCCTCTCTGGCACATTAAAAACACGTTTTTGTGTGCACTCGCCAGCCCAGCAGAGGTTAAACCGTTAAGTAATTTGAAGCCTCCCTCGCAAAGTAGTTCGGGGTAGATTCCACATGGGGTTAGGTGAAAGAAAGAAATGGAGTTGCGAATTCGGAAGTTGCCGTAAGTTACAAGTAACGTCATTCCACGCCTAAGCATGCCACCAAGAATGTCTTCTTTTCACAGACAGGGTTCCTCATGGCCACCGTCCCCTCGTGCACTCGATATTCGCGAGATCATCAATGTCCATATAATCGTTGAGTTCCTCGTGGCTTGTGAGCGAGCTCGCGCATAACGCGAATATTACATATGTGAGCACCTTCGTTGCCCGACCCGTTTTGTTTCTGTTCGTAAGAATTACTTATTCTTTCATAGGATGGATAACCTTGCAACCTCTCTCCAGGGACTTGTCTCAGAAGTCCAGAATACCATGGCATCTGTTCACAGTGTCGACACCGCCATCCTGCGCCGAGATTCCTACGAGTGGTATCACCCGACGGTTCTGGTTTTACGGGGAAATTTAGGAGAACTTTGGGTAGAAATCCTGGACGTTCTCCAGAAATCTTACAAACTCACCTGCGATCTCGCTTTCGTTGGTCGATCGAAACAGCCCCTACACTCCCGCGTTTTATTTGTCCAGACACAGATGAAGCCAATTGCCGACGTTGAGAAAGGCTGGCGGGATTCGATTCCCCGGAATGACAAGATATGGAAGGACTTCGATGCTTCAATCCCAAAGTTGAAATCCCAGCACCAATCGAACAATGACTCCACAGCGAATTCCATCCCTTCAGGTGATTGTATATTATATTTTCCGCCTGACCCCATGTTCTAATGCCATTTACCAGTGGCACCAGGATTATGCGCTGAAACCCACCAGTTTGTTCAAATGAGCCTTGCTGCTGCCAATCCACCCTTACTGCCGTCTGTGGCCTCAGTATTGGAGTCCTTGCAGAACACCAGTAATCACCTCACGAAGCTCTTAGAATGTTGGGTCGGTGTACGTTCCATTTGTGACATTGTCGCTGATGGTGCACCACAAACACCGGGAGAATTCGAGCAACAGCACAAGAGGTACCTTGCCCCCTGGGAAGTCAATCGTGAGGACCTCTTGGACGCAATCGGCGCTTTAACGCTTTCTATTGACGCAATTTCCATTCACGCGCGTCCGCCTTGCTCCGATAACGGGTTACCAACTCTTTCGAAAGCAGCAGCAGAAGCACAGTTCATAGAACAAATCGGTGATCGGCGACCAACGCCAACGAGCCTCCCTGGCGTTTTGCGAAGGTACCCCAATTTGAAGGCGTTGATAAATGTCTTCAGGAAACGCCTATCACCCGCCGTACTGGCGTCAGCGTCAGGGAGCAAGGCAAATGAAGTTAATGCATGACTACATTTCTTCGGGTCAATTGGTTACGCGCTCAAATATAATATTCAATGTCTAAATATTTGCGAGAAGTACTCGATTCAATTGAGGGTATCTTCCCGGAACTTGCCAGCAGCCGGGTACCGTAATACATAAATAACGACTCGGATGATTGAGGAAGTATCACTGGGATGTTGGACGTTTGGACACGGAACAGGGGCGTCCTACATAACCCTGACTGATTTCGGGCGGATCCCTTCGGTTAAGTTGCCCTTCAGTCCAACACCGAATCCCCCACCATGACTCGCTTTGATAACATCCTCGTTCGTTTTGACCAACTTCATATGATTGAAACTGCGGCTCTGGGACTCGGGCCCTCCACCATCTCTTGAAAACGATGCGAACTCACACAAGTATTGGACCTGGAAGGTTTTTTCAATGAGGGTACTGGAATCGATCCGTGAAACGGACCACACACCTTGATAACGTAGTCTTGGTAAGACTGTGCAATATCTTCCCAGGTTGACCTGATACTCTTCAAGCGCATTCGCAAGGCCTGACTATCCCGTAAACCCTCAACTCGTCCCATGATGTGGTCGAGCAGCCCTTTGACGGATGTCCAGAACGAAGCAAATTCGTCGATACATCTATCAAGCTGGGCGAGGTCGCTAGCCGCTTGGCCCAACGTTTCAAGGGCATCCTGACAATTCTGGACGCGTATCTCCCTGACTATTATTTTGCTTCACAAGACCGAACGCACTCCAGAAGTTTGGATGGGACCTACCCGCAATTTTCTTGGTAACCTTTTTCTCCAATGCATCCGTGACCAAAGAAATCAAAGGAAGCGCAATTGGCAAAAAGATCAGGGCAGGCGGACAAGCGACAGCTGCAACGGCCCCGGCCATCGCCACCAAGGTTGCTGCACAGGATTTGAAGATTTTTGTCGATTCTCCAAAGGACTTTGCCGACTGGATCTTCCTCATCTCCCTCGCTTCTTCCGCCTCGATTCTGGCCACTATTCCAGGTATCCTGTTCGTTGTCTGAATGGCCGGGTTTGAATTAATTCTGGTCGTCAAATGCAGAAAAGACTCGTCCTACCGTATACAATCCGTTTCGAACATCCTGAAAATCTTTCCTGACCTCCTCCGATCGCTGGGCCGCATCTACCGCTGGTGGGACCATTTCTATAATAAAGGTCTCCAGCTCCTCCGATTTAGTCGTTCCACCCAACATGTTGTCCCAGAGAACAATCATTTCTTTGCTGATCTTGACCCCACGTCTGGCTACATCCTGGCTTCTTATCATCGCGTTGACGAACTCGAGGGTGCTTTTCCGAACCCCTTCGATTATTGTTAACGCTTCTGGGTGCTTGGATCTAATAAATTATCTGTGGTTAGAAGGTACGAGGGCGACACGAAAAACAAAGGCGAACGTTGCGTGGTTCCAGGGCTCTAGGATTGCTATACTTTCGCATGTCTGGTTGAACAATCTGTCGACGTTTTTTCGTCTTCCGTCACTAGATTCCTCCAGCATCGTCAATAGGTCGTTGATGTGGGGCCCCACTTCCATGATTTGAGGCTAGAGGAAGGGTCGAGTGGTCAACGGTTCTCGCACAAGCCTAAGTTCTGGATGATACTTACCGCTTAGTTTGTTAAATCTGGTACGTTTCTCAGTTACGTGGGCACGGCACAACGGGGAAGTGGCCAGTTGTGTCTGGTTTCTGGCGGTTTCTGTTTCTTGCGTTATCTCTGGTTTTAATTTAGGGCATCCACTACTTCGTCATAGCTAATTCCGCCTGGATTGAAGGCATACTCCGCGTGTTAGGAACCGAATAAAGAACCGCCCGTTTAACGCTTGCGTGCATCGACGTTTTCCTTCCCCAGGCGCCAAGGCACAACAAGTAGCCAGGAATAGACGGGTGTATGGTCTTTGGGTTTTGTTAGCCAATGGGAAGAACTCCTGGCAGTTTAGAAGGACATCGTATTGCTATTTTCGAGGATTCCCGGGGTACTTGTAAGTTTCATATTCTCTTTATCATCATCACGCAGCTGATAAGCGATGTCCTTCAAAGACGAAGTATGCGTCGCACAGTTACACGGAAGTCAGTGAGATGTACAGCTTCAGGATTGTTTCATGGGTGCCATCTGCGAAACGCGACTGGCACGTTGTGCAACTCGAGGCTTGTATTGCACAACGGGGGTATGTCAAAAACGTGATCCGGTTGTTCCCAATTTGGATCATTCTTTCTCAAAGTACGTACGTTGTTTTATCTTGGGTGACCCAGTTCAAAAGGTTTGAAGGTGGGGCTACAATATCGGTTTAGAATCCGGTGCGATTGACACTCCGATGTCAGTGTACGTACGTCTAGCACCCAGTCACCAAACTTTGAACGTTCGTCACTTCACACCAAGCCATCTTGTCCTGCGCAACACGCGTTTTCATCCTTCCCGTGTAAGCCGACCGGCCTCAATGATTCTATTGATAATGAATACACGGGGAACTTGCGTGGATCGATGTCAGATCTCTTGGCAATGGTTGTGGACATTCCTCAGATACGCACTTTGCAAACCCATCGTTTCCCACTGACCGACTCTTTCGCTTCACCCCAATCTTCCATCTCCAATGTCTATACAGGATCATAAGCCGGATGACCTCAGGGATTCTCTCAGAGGGCTCACAACATCGGTAGAACAGACGATGGTGGCTTTGCATTCTCTCAATGTCTACATCTTGAACTCGCATACCTTTGAAAAATGCCGACATGAATTTCCGACTCTACGACACTCACTCAAGCATCATTGGATAGGAATCACAGAAGTCCTTCAACAACTTTACAATGTTATCGACCAACTCATCTTCATGAGTAGTTCCATCGAGGGCGAGTCGGACGACGAGTGCATCGCGTTCCTCAAGGAACTCGATGAACCTAGCAACGCTGCCAGCATAAGCTTGCGAGGAGCAATCATGCGGAATGAGGAGATCCTGACAAAATTCGAAACCTCGGGCTCAAAGTTTGTGCTGCAGCGCCGCCACAATGCTGACTTGGTGGTTGTCCCAGAGTTCATTGCGCCTCCGGGTGAGTATATCCATATTTATTAACTACCTAGAGACCATTTCACTCATCTTCGGACCAGTTACGCCCGGGCTATCTGCTGAAACCAGCCAGTTCGTACGCAACAGCCTTGCCGCTGCCAACCCAGCTGGAGTCCCCTCAGCCATCGCGGCATTGTCATCCTTGAAAGATACTCAACTACACCTTACTGCAATCCTGGAATCCTGGACGACGTTGTGGTCAAATTGCCGGACCATCCTCGCCGGCGCTACACAAAACTATAGGCAGGTTTTAGAAGAAATTTTCAAAAACAACCGTACATCATGGGAAGCAGATCGCCAGGATCTGCGAGACGCAATCCCTCATATCCTCCGTTTGGTCGATGCGATTTCCATCGCAGCACTCCCCACGCCTCGTCGGAGCTCCAGCCACCCACTCCCATCCGCATCTGACATGTTCAAGTCGGCATTGGTATACACACGGCCTTTCCTCAGAGCACCGGATTCTCGTCCCCAATCCACAACTCGGCCTCAAATTATGCGGGCTGCTTCATCTTTAAGCCTGAATTCGACGGTTCCTGTGTCGAACACGCTGGCTCCTCTCGGGTCACGACAATCCACCTCCGCTGACACGGGGTTGCCAAGAGATAAGGCAACCAATTCGGCACCGACTTGGTGGAAGAGAGTCTTTCGTGCAAATAATGAGAAGAGAAAGAAAAAGATAAGTTTGATGAGGTTGGGAACGGCCCCTCGTTAGTCTTGAAATCCACCATTGATTTATTCTCCCTATCCCAAACATACGTTATGGCCATCGTTCATATCCTTCGTATAAATATGTTTTACACAGTATCGTGTAGGTTTTTGGGCGCACAAATCCACTCAAATGCATACTCATTTCTTTCCCTTTCTTCTCTTACCCTCGGTACCGCTAGCTTCTACGGCACTGAGCTCATCACCACTTGTACCGCTGGTAGCTCCTTGCTTCTTGCTCGACTTGGACTTGCGTAGATGATGTTCGGGAATCCATTCCTCCTGATATCCTCCAGCACCAGTAGCGGTGACGGTGCCAACAGGGGCACTGACAGTGACGTTGGAAGTCTTCGTGCGGGGTTTCTTGGTATGGGGGATGAAAGTGTCGTAAGCGTAGTAGAGCAGACCACCAAGGAGCGCGGCTACGATGGCGTAGGTCGACAAGCTAACACGGAATCAGCTAGACGTACGGATGAACATTGAGAAATCTTACAGTTTCAGATCGAAGATGGACAATTCAGGATCAACGACGGTGATAATCGAGTCGTACGCCTCAACCTTGTAAGTGCCACCCTGAAGAGAAATGTTAGCAGTGCAAAAAGAAAACGGAGATGTGGTCATACTTCTGTACTGTGCTCTAGCCAGATGGTCATACGGTGGTCGCCAGGCTGGAGAATGGAAGAATTAGCAACAGCCAAACTGAATTACAAAGTCGTGGCACCTTGAATCTGTTGGACGTTAATTTTGGATTAAATAGGAAATATACCAAAACTTACTCGCTGTAGAATGAGTATGGAATTTGGAGCTTAATGTCCTGGTTGAGAGGAATTCCGTACTTCGAGCTCGTCAACTAACACCGCGGTCAGTTCAAGCGGGTGAAATTGTGTCAATTGTATCAATTCGAAAAAGACACACGTTCTTCAGCAAGACATTCGTGTCGGCGTTCAAGAAAGCACCCGCAACATTTAGAAGAGTGACGTTTCTGCCCGACTTGTTCTCTACTGTAATCGTCAGAGCGTTCTTTTCTCCGTTAACAACCTCTAAAATCAATATGCCGAGGAGTCAGGACCGAATTAATAAATATAGCTGCACGGCGTACGATTAAATGCGTTGGACTCTGGAAAAGCGGCAGTGGCTATAACTTCCGGTGCAGGATGCTCCTCAACAGCTACAGATGCTCTTGTTAGTTGGTATTCAACAACCGGAGATTGAAATAAGACGCGTACATTCTGCGACGGCAAGAGTCAATGCGGCAAGCGACAGGACGCTACTCAATAGTGTTCCAAAGCGCATGGTAAGGGCCAGTGACAGTGAGCTGGACGAAGCAACCAGACGAGGAACAGAGAAGAAGTGATATGGCGAATTGTTGCCAGTGCCACGTCCGCAAAAGGCGTATCGTCATGTGATCGCATTATCTTATCTTATCGAAAGGACGAGAATTCAATCCAGGAATTCTAAATGTTCCATTGATAAATCGTACATACAGTTCTACTACTAGCACAAGAATTATTTCGGGCGAATCCCGACGACAGGCTCGTAAATCATCCGCAAATCATCACCTGGTCCTGGGATGATCAGTTATCTTGACGCCGTGTGGCTGGAACACGATCTCAAGGGCTCGCAGTTACATATGCCCCACGACAAAGAAATGCAAAGAGGGAGAGGGGTTCTTCAAGGCATTCCCTTCTTCTTCAACAAGTCTTTAGCACTCTCCTCAGCGTCTGGGGAAGTATCCGGAAGCCAGAAGGCCTGAAAAATCCTCAGTATGCTTCTCAGAAGGCGACAAAATATCACGAACCAACTCTGTCCCTGCAATGCACATCATTGCAAATCGTGGGTTGAACCTCACACATCGGGAAGGTCCTGGATGGCCCTCCAAAGATGAGATGGGTTGCACACGGGGAACGAATTTGGCGGTGAGTTCGGCCTCATTGAGTTGTGGAAGGTTCTGAATATCCCAAACGAACACCCTCCCGTCCAAACTTCCGCCGACAACGTACTTGCAATCAGGTGTCCAGGAAACTTCCTCTCCACTGATCCCTTTTGTTGTTTCGATCGTCTGGGGCATATTCATGCTCTTCCTTTCGAGGCCGACGTGACCTTCCAGTTTGGCTAGAACGGAACCCTTGAAGGCGTCCAAAACGTAATGCCCAGCACCCGAACATCCAACGAGGATCAGCTTGGCATCGGGGGAAAAGGACAACGAAGTTATATAAATTTGCCGGGGAGGAAAAGTCATGAACATCAGTCCTGGGTCATTAACGTGAATGGTCAAGAATGGAGCTTTATCGAAATTCGCCTGGTCGTATAACAGTATACGAGCATATGGGTTGACGGCGACGGCAAATATGATCCCCGATGGGTCGTAGGCGACAACTGGAGGAGAGGGGAGCGATAAAAGGCCTCGGCATCCTGGCGTTCGAAGATCCCAAAGGCGAACGGTCTTGTCATTGGAGCCAGATATGAATCCATCATCAACAGGTGAAACCTCGAGAGAAATCACTTTGCCCTTGTGACCACGAAAATACTGGAGATACTTGTTGTCGTGTAACGAATGGTAGCGAATTGTGTCATCCTCTTTCGTCGATGCGTGGATAATGGTCGAGCTTTTATGAGTAAATCGGGGAAGGTCAACACCGTATTTCTTCGAGTAAAGCGTCTTCATTGACCTGGACTCGTGTTATTCTGGAAAGGACATGGTGTACCTTTGAAACTCACCTGCCATTTTTGCAGCTATAGAGTTTGAAAGCCTCATCTTCTGCGGCCGTAACGACGGTGTCACCTCTATCATCGAAGCTGATACCTGTAATGGAGTGCGGGGTGGGAGGTTTGGGGGGTTGATTGGGTATTGTGGGGGGAGGTTGAGCAGGTTCAATGGCGTTTTTGAACACTTTGGCCGGCTTCAACTTGGTCTGAAGAAACTCCACGCGTTAAAGGGGATTAGAAGATGAGTTTAAGTGCGCACCATGAGCTGATTATTGAGCTGGAGAGTGTTGGACGGTCCGCCATTACTTGTGTTTGGGTGAGGTGCCATTCTGAAAGCAATTGATCGGAGTCACAAACTAAGGTTTGTTCCTCTTTTTCATGGGCGACGTCGACGAATCTGCGAAACTATGGAAAGTCAATCGTACAATCCACGAACTTGTCAAAGATAGAGTTAGCCAGACCACTGGGATACCATGGGTTGCATAAATCTCATCATTCTACTAGGGCTTTCAAGTCGCGGATGAGGAAATCAATATGGACCTTCAGCGATTTCGTGATCAATTCGCGAGCAATGGGGGTGCAGTCGAGTAATTCTTGTCGGTCTTACTCCAGGCCCAGGGTGCTAATATTTATGCCTGTCTTCAGTCGGTCCAACATGAGCTTCTTCACTCACACGAGCGTCAGCAATGACGACCAAATTTTTGTTTTCTTCGCAGACGAGAGGAGCGTGGGTGTTAAAACTATGCGAAAGTAGGTGGTTTCGAAGGCCTCATCGAGCGACTCTAACTCATACTCGACTAGGTTCCTTGGTATATTGGAAGAAAAGAAAATACAGCGAGGGATAATTGTCTTCCCTGGAAACATGACTCCATCAGCACGCAAAGTATGTTAAAACCAATTTATCTCCTTTGTTGCCCAAAGTTTTTGATTTTCTCAAGGTAATTATTGCAATGGCTTCGGAGTACCGGTTAGAAGAATTTTCAGAAGCGGATCTTCTAGTCAATATCGTGCATCACACACTGGTTCCCCGTCACGAAGTGTTAACCCCAGAGGAGAAGAAAGTGTTGTTGGAGAAATAGTGCGTAACTGCTGCTTTGTTCCTTAAACACCTCCTTACATTATACGCCATCCTAGCCGGCTGAAGGAGACGCAACTCCCTCGCATTCAGCTCGCCGATCCGGTGGCTCGGTATTATGGTCTCCGTCGAGGTCAGGTAGTCAAAATCACAAGACCAAGTGAAACCAGTGGTCGATATGCAAGTTACCGTATCTGCTTCTAGATCGACACGCCAGCTTCTCCTCAAAATTGATGCACGGTTGGCACACCTTTTTTCTGTATCTAATGCTCCTTTCCCTTGTCACTTGCGCGTTACCCACATTACTCACGTCACTTCCAATTGTATGCACTCGTGATTGTACACCTTCATGTGAAACGTGCCCTCGGTATTTCTCATGCTTTAGGTTCAAGGTATACTTTCAATTTTTACAGACCTTGCCGAGGTATCCGTGGAACCCTCCCTCCGCGCTATGTCTCCTTCAAACGGAGCCCTCTTTCCTATACTCTAACTGCTATATTTTTGTCAGGCAGGTGGTGATCAAGAAGGTTGGCTATCGGGTTATTCCTCCAACCCTGGCTTTTCGAAATCTTCTATCATCCACCAAGCCTCCGGTGCGCATCGCTACACCTATGAACTGCCACAAAACCAGCCACAATATTCGCACGCCCAATGCTCCATGGTGTTTGGAGATGCTCCCGTAATACAACGACAAGCAACGTTATCAAAACCTCAGAGAATCTCGTCATCCACAGGGCCATTTTAATATCGATCACCGGCTAACTTTACAGCAGGACCTTTCCCCTCAACCGCCGCGAGGCTTGCTGCTTGTCTATTGCCAATCTCCATACCGATCTTCCATGTCTTAACCCTAAGACGCCTCGTATCATTTGGAATGGATGCAAGCTCGAGACCTCCCGGTCTTCCAAATCGTTTTCTCCTTTGAACAGTTCTCGCCTTTGCGAGGTATCGTCTCGAAGGAGCAATCACTAATCCAGTCGATTTCCACCGTGCACGAGCTGGCCGAGCGGGACTTGCAGAGCCCCTGGAGCCAGAACGTCTTTCCTTCTGCGTACCTTTTCTAACGAGAAATCCATTGGCCATGTGTTCCTCGGGTGACACCATCCCGGTTCCATTGTCAACGTATGTATCCAATGAACGCTAGTGTTGGTACGTAACATCCTTTTCTTATTTGCCTCATCCGAAAGCGCGTCTTGGGGTTATGTGTTTCCATTTTCTCGTTCTCATTTTGTCTCATCCTACTGGTTGCTACCTATCATGTTTTGAGCCACAGCTTGTTTTGGGCCACAACTCTGGAGAATACACACTCCAGAAACAAACGCCCTTGAATCATCGCCTTTACTAAGTGTCACTTTCGAAGTGTTTGCTTGACTTTTTTTTTTCTCCGTTGGCGCCAGATAATTGGTTTTACACCTCATGAGACCGTCAGGTCAATGATCGTTGACATGATCCCGAAAGCCACCGCTCGGACACGGATTACATGAGAGTCCGACCTTTCCGCGGACTGGTTTGTGAGTGGTTTGTGGTTATGGGGTTCCGCAACTATCTATACTTTTGTGTTTTCCTCGATAAGATCGGACACATCCAAAATTTTTGGTAGACAGTTCGACTAGGCTCGGGGCTGCACCAACGACATGCAGACCAGCCTAATCAACTTATAGTAATTCGTTGTAAGTAACTTATCCATGGACTTTGCGTGCCGTCTGATTAAACCGGCGTCAGGAATTGAGATGTTTGCTCCGGATGGATTCTTATCTGTTATTCTCCTTTCCCGTTGATTGCCAGCACAAGCCCTTCTCCTCAAAGGTACATATCATCGAATAAGAATCCTCACCATCTTTTTCTGCTTTGCCGTTCAAGTCGCTTAATACAATCGGAATTGGGCCAGTCTCCGGGTGGTTAATCGTTTCTTCCCAGTTTTTCATCATTGGTGGGCGTCCAATTTCCCGTGGGCCCATAATTTTACTCACCCAGACGGGGGGCTCTATCTGGGCCAAGCTCAGACTACCCACGCGGTCCAGAACGTGCAAACCCAAGAAAGTTCAGAAACAAACTCATAGTGAGAATGCGTCTGAGTGCGTGAATCTTCATGATTTTGAGAAGATTGTTGTGTAGCTGTGTGGGGTGTTATTTAACTTTCGTGGTAAACTTTGCCTTAAAAACCGCGGACAAAGCCTCACGTTCCCTAGTGACCTCTCAGCAGGGGCTAGATGCATATTTTACAATCGCAATGGCATTCGAGTACGAAGGAGGCCAGCCACTCTGTCTGTCCGTAAATAGAACACGCTGAAAATGTCTTTAAAGTGAGGCATGAGGCGGATTTTTAATGAATCATGACGCCGAGATTTTCGCAAAAGTAGACAACATTTATAAGTTAAGCACAGTCATAACGACGGACAACACGCAAAATGACGCAATGGTCCCAAGATAGAGTGGCATTTTTCATGGGTAGCTTGGGAATGCAGTAGAATCCCATAAGACTTAGCTTTGAAAATACCAAAGGGTTAAATCCAGGGAAGAACAAGGTTTCATCCAGCTATTTATGACCTCGACCTACTAGTAGTATTTCTTTTACCTGTGCGAGCAAAATACTTGGCGCCGTAAGACTCGGAGGGTGGAATTTCCCAATAAGTATGCCGCACCAGAGGAATGCGGGGACATAAAAAGCCGGTTTTTCCTCAGATTATTTATTGTTCAGAGCCAAGGATTCTGCGACTTGCATTTAGGAAGGAGGCACCCTCGAAAAAGGAAGTATGGCAAGCTAGCGCAAATATCTCCATCGGGTCCCAGAATTAATCCCGTAAGGACCCACATCTCCGTACGTCCCCATCGTTTCCCAGAACTTTGGATCCCCATACGCAATTTATCGGGTGGCCTCTTTGTCTTCGTCACTTCTTCGACAAGATCGGTACTGGATTCTTGACATGAAGTGCTGTTCCTGCGGAAATGAACGCTTTCGGACACAGCACCGAATTCTTTCAGTAAATCTCGAGATTGCGTAGATTTTCGTAATTGTATCTCTAAGAGATGAGATCGGGGTTCGCTGCGATCGCCCCAAGCTAGCGAATTGGAGAAGGCAATTTCTCCCTCGCACCCAACCCGTGCACTCCAGATTTCTCATAAAGAGGCTAGCGACTACATCACTTTCGCCATCAGTTCTACCCTCAGCCCACAGAAAATCCCCCTTCATCTCTCAGCTTCTAAATCCAGCTTTTCCAACGATGCCTTCCTCCAACTCTACGCGTCAATTTCACCTCCCTGATCTCTTCACCCACTGTACTTTGAAGGCCTCGACTAATCCCTACTACAAAGAGGCAGCCGCCGAGTCACGCGCTTGGATTAACAGCTATGATATATTCACCGACAGAAAGCGCGCTTTCTTCATCCAAGGACAGAATGAACTCCTCTGTTCTTATGTCTACCAGTACGCCGGGTATGAACAACTCCGAACGACTTGCGACTTTGTGAGATTTCATATCAAGTCTTTTAATTACATTCCTAAAGACTATTTCCAGGTCAATCTCCTCTTCGTTGTTGACGAAGTTAGCGATGACCAGAACGGAAAAGACGCTCGTGCGACTGGCCGCGTCTTTGTCAACGCTATGAAATACCCGGATTGGGACGACGGCTCAGTACTCGCCAAAATCACAAAAGAGTATGCCGCCTCCCTTTATCAAATTGTGGCCACTGATTTGACGAATCAACTTATAGATTCCGCGCTCGATTCCTCCGCCTTGCTGGAACAAGGAACGTAAAGCGCTTCGGAGATCTCTGCGAAAATTACACGGAATGCGTTGCCAGGGAAGCCGAACTTAGAGAACGGGGCGAGGTCCTTGACCTTGCATCGTTCTTACCACACCGCCGAAACAACAGCGCCGTTCTCCTCTGCTTCTCACTCGTCGAATACATCCTGGGCATTGACCTAGAAGATGAGATCTATGAAAATGAGGTTTTCATGGATGCATACTGGGCGGCTTGCGATCACGTCTGCTGGGCCAACGTCAGTCCCAATCCACATTACATTACCAAAGCATTTCGCCTGACTATTTTTCTCCTCTTAGGATATCTACTCATATGACCTCGAACAGTCTCGGGGACAGACTGGCAACAACATTGTCACGGTACTCATGGAGGAGAAAGGTTTTTCCTTGCAAGAGGCGGCTGACTATATTGGAAAGCATTGTAACCACCTCGCCGACCAATACCTGTCAGCACGGAAACGACTTCCACCATCTCTCGGCACAGACGCACTTCGCTTCATTGATGCTTTGGGAGACTGGATGGTTGGCAATCTTGTGTGAGTTCAAATTGTCAACTTGGATACTGTAGAACATTTTACCAATCCACGCATCTCTCTAGTTGGAGCTTTAAGACCGTCCGCTACTTTGGTGTTCGCCTTGATCAGGTCAAGAAAACCGGAATTGTCGTCCTTCGCCCTAGAGAGGTGGCCGAAGACAGCTGCTCCGAGTCGGAGTCGGATGAAGAATAAATCCCTTTCCCAACATTTCCCCTACAAACTAACATCCACATCGCTATTGCCAATATTATAAGTAAACGGATGGCCCCACACGCATGTAGTACTACATCTATGATATTTCTAAACTGTATCTATTTTCTTGAATATACTTCACCTTTCTAGCTCTAAATCTGTGCCAATGGTGGACCTTTCTTCCCAATTTGGAAATACGATCTATTGTAGATCTCTTCCTAAAATGGTACATGTTCGGAGATCGAGACCTTGGGCGGCTAAAATTATCTTGGCGGGATTCTAGCGACTCGAGAACGGAAGAACAATTTGACGGAATTCGTGCTTATCGATATGCAAGTCAGCAATTCCCACCCTGTGTGTGTATAAGAGATTCTGAGAAACCTATAGGGTGAACGACGGTTCAGAATGGTGACCAAATCTGACACATCCTGTCAATATGAAATGCTTTAAGTAATAATACGAGTATAAGCGGGATCAGAAAAAAAGGTACAAGCCCTCGATCCTGGCCTAGGTAAACGTACCTTCGTGCTTTTGACATAATCCATTCATTATGCTACTGTGCCCGTTTTAGTGGTCCGGCAGGCTCAACACCAACACCTAAGATGTAAATTACAACTTCCAAGTATGTACATCGAGAAATTTGAGCCACTCTTTCTTCTCCCCCTTCCACACAAACGCTGACATCGATTCTACTTATAAAATCTGGAAAGCCGGGACTATTCGGCCCGGCGCTTGGGATACTTACCCGCAATGAAAACGGCAAGGAGGAAGACTACCGTCAATACCTGTAAAGGTTTTTTAACGCCACTGTGACAGATGAGCACGACCTGAAAGCAGTGCCCATATCGTTGTAAGCTTCTTCGACTTACATATGCATATGATCTCACTATTTCTGGAAACCAGACACCACTGAAATGCAAGATTCACATAACCGGCTTCATTGTCAATATTCCTATCCAGCCTCGACGTGAAGCTGAAGCTCAAGCTCAAACAGGCGGAAGGTTTGGCGGATCAACGTGCACTTGACCAGATCCTGCACCAATTGGTGCTCTTTGAGTTATTCATGTAGCGTTTTGTTCCGCTCCAGCCTCGTTACCTCGTGCATTTCGATACTAGGCTGCAACTCGGTTTTGAACATTCTATTTCAAAAAAAAACCGTCTGCAATTTGGGTCCATAATATCATTTACGAACCGATATCCCAAGCCTATATCAACAGGGAATTTCCATTTACAAATTACTAGCGACGTTTTCTGGTCAAACTGAAGTTAATTATATGGCTGAATATTGCATATTTTTCTAAGATTCAATTTTTATCCAAGGACTCAAGCTACCTTATACCCTCGCTGATAGCAATATGTAATTCGAAGTTGAATGCCGGAGCTTACCCCCTAATCCCTGTCACCATCGCCTGCCAGACAAGATTTACCAAACACTTTGAACTGAGAGCATCCGAATCTCCCTGAGAGATACTTTTTTTGTCTGCCCAACATAAAGATCCTTTTGACCCCACTCCTTGCGGTAAAAAAATAGTGAAATCGGGGTTATTGAATGCGCCCCATTAATCCAGTTGAACAATGACTCAAATCCCCACTTAAAGAGGCCACTGGTACACTCGATCCAGGTACGACCGCGGTCACTGCACAGGAAAGCCAACAATTTGGCTCGCCCCTAGATCTTGAATAGAAAGTGATTCTTAAACCCAAACAATATTCAGCTCACAGTAGAGACCTCATGAGGGGTAATCAACGATCCCCTCGGAAGCGTCATTAACGCAAGAATGTCGTCGCGTGAAGCAGTATTGAATACCGGTCGAGTCAATCGCGGCTTTGTATTACCACCATCGAGACTCCGGGGCATTGAACAGGCTCATAAATGCTTTGCTTCCTGTCCCTGACCGGGAATGAAAGAACGGGTCCTTGAAGCCTACCCATTCCATGGGCAATACTGGAGCAAGGTTTTCAACGTCCCCGAGGAGCAAAATTTAGCAGAACTCATCGATAGCTGAACCCCTTAATGATTCTTCCAAGATTCATTCAGATGACGACAGCATCTGCTGATTACTTGCCACCAGGTAACGCATACGATGTGGTTTCCACGATTCTTGGTCACCTTTGGTCAGTCTAAAGGTTGCGCCTTGATCTGAGTTCTGTGTGGCGCATCTCTCACGGTCCCCCTGACATTCCACCCCCTGGAAAATCGAAAAGGCTGCCTAAATGTCTGGGAGGCTGTAGCTGAAAGGACATCAAATTCTAAAACTCTACAACAAGATTTATAGACAAGGTATTTACATGTACAGACGCATGGCAGATCTTTTTATTCAATTCCGCACCATGAGATTAGATTAGTAAGAGCTAAAGCAACCCCCGGAATTCCTCACACCGCATGGGAGGAAATAGGGAGATGAAGATTCGAGAAAGGAGAACGAGGCACCAACACCCTCAATCAAACGTACAACCAACGCCCAAGGCCAGCGGCCCACTCCGGGAGCTCCGCCACTGACTGGGATAGGAACGGCGCACGTAAGGGGTCGAGTTCATGTGGCCCCTTCTCTGGGCCATCCACGCCCGCTCCTGGGGATGGTTCCCTAGGCATCGGGGTATCCGGAGGAGTCACTTGTCCCAGCTCCTCAGGCGCATGACGGGGGACGCGAGATCCACCACCACCCCGCGTACGATGTTGCGGGTATGGAGACAAGATTCCAAGACCGCTTCCACCCACAGATGTGAGATAGGGCTCAAAGTTTTCGCGGATCAAAGTTGTGATCAGATCTTGCAGCTGCTCGTCCTCAAAGTCTATAACGATAATGTTCCGCATATCAGCCTCGTGGATTAAGCGCAGTCTGTAAGGCACTTACCATCGGGGATGAGAGTAACAGCGCAGCCGCCACCTCCTGCGCCGGTGAGTTTGGTGCTCAAGCCGTGCGGGGATGATGTTTTTTCCTTGATGGTCTCTAGTGATGGATGAGATACGCCGAGAGTAACGAGATGCTGATGGTTTTCGGTCATGAGAGCCTGACACAGTTGTCTGTCAAAAACAGAGGTTCATAAAAAATGTGCATTTACTGACTGCGAGTGCCGATAACATTGATTCACGAGGGAGCTCCGGATCCGCCAAGGCCCTCCTTGCCTCATCGCTGATGCCTTGAATAGATTGCAAAATACCATTCACGAGCTCAGGTTCCTGGTGACGAATAAATTTCTGTCTATCGGCACGCTCGTTTCGTGTACTTACGTTTGCTTTTTTCTCACCAACACCAGCCACCAATTTCTTCGTATCCCTTGGGACCTTCGAGTTGGTCAATAAGAATTTGAGGGATCTGAATCTAGGTTGCGAAAGTAATAAGGAGGGTGAGCTCAAGATCCCTGGCGATTGAACGGAACTTACCCCTGAATCCCTTCCATCCCACTTTTCTTCCCAAAGCCCGCCCGGGTGTAGGCAAGCGCACCTCCAAATACCGCGACACTGTTGTCCACTCCACTGGGATTCCCGTGGAGGATTTTCTCCGCCACAAACGCCCAGCGATTGACCTCCTCTGCCGTCGCTGGTGCGATGGCACGGCGACCTTGGTGCGAGATATGGACATGGTCCGCCGATGAAGGGTCAGGAATCGGTGGCAGAGTGATCCGCCGATGAGCAAGCAACGAGGTGGTAGCTGCACATACAGAATAGGATGCTGAAGACCCAAGACCAGCACCTACTGGCAGGGTCGCTCGAGCCGTGAAATTGAGGGTTGGGCTGGATACATGCAAATTGGTCAGTCAAAATGCAAATGAAGCCGCGGAGACCGATGGATGGAACTCACTGATCTTGGTGCTTGCTCAAGATCATATACAGATATAGGAACGCCAGACAGGCTCCACGAGCTGAGCCTTTCATTTCACCATTGAGCGCCCTGGTATTCAATGCATCGACTAATCTCTGATCAAGCTCGTCCGGATGTTCGTCGCCGGGGGCAATGGGTGTTACCGCGTCCCAAGGCAATGACTCCACGTCCCATTCGTGGTAGCTGTCCAAGTCCTGGAGATGAATCGAGAGCTTTCCATCGTGCCTGGGCGTTGCCAAACCATAGCACCGGAGGTCCACTGACGCGGCGATGGCAGTCTATGAATGAAAATAAAGGGGGTAGAGTTAGATACTATGCATCTGAACACCGGCACTGTCGATCCCGGCAGATTTTAACCTCATAACCGTGCCCGTGGCGCCACACAGAAGGCTCCAACCTCTTCGTTGTTCCTGGACACAAGTCAAAGTAAAACGAGAACTTACCACACCGTGTACAACAGCGTGCTCGCCAAACAAAATGACTTTTCCCGGTGCGCTGACGAACCATTCCCTTTCTTCCGCCGGTGCATCAAGGTTTAGTTTTTGCACGGCCAATGTGAGAGCGTCATCATCGGGTACCCTGATGTATCTGTTCTGGGAAGCATCGAGTGCTATGGCACCGGCGTCGATGAGTGCTCGCTCGAGATCATCCAGAAGATCATGGGGGTCTTCGATACCAACACAAAGGCGGATAAGGTCTTCAGGCAGACCGCGGGCAGCTCGTACAGCTGGGTCGATAGATGCGTGCCTGTGATACCGCAACAAATCAGTATCAAGGATGTCCAGGTCAAGACCACACTTACGACATGACGCAAGGCATACTGATCAAACTGTTCACACATCCAAAGCTGACGCTGATACCCCAGAGTCTCGTGCCACCCACAATCTTCTCACTTAACTCTTTGTTTCCAGTTTCAAAACTCAGCACAGCGCCATTGCCGTCAGCTATCCTCGCATGGATCTCTTGTCCGGGGTGGTCGGGCAGACCAGGGTAATGGACCGGGAAACCAAGAGCATGTAGGTACTCCGCTACGACTTGAGCTGTGCTTTGTTGTCTATCCATACGCAGGGCCAGAGTCTTGATACCCCGGAGCAGAAGGAACGAGTCGATGGGTGTCAGAGCATTCCCGACCGCGTTAATGGTGAATGCGAGCTTTTGAGCGAGATCCTCGCGGTTGCATGTCACGACACCGGCCATGAGATCGTGGTGTCCGCTGAGATACTTGGTAGCGCTATCGTACACGATATCGGCACCGTGTTCGAGTGGGCGCTGGAGGTATGGGCTCATCATTGTGTTATCGACGACAATCACGGCGGCTGGCGCCCGTTCCTTGACTTCTTTGCTGATTTTGGCCAAGTCAGCGATTTTAAGGAGGGGGTTTGTCGGGGATTCGAGGAGGACCATGGCTGTCTTCTCGGGATGGATAAAGGGGTAGAGGGAGGCGAGGTCGGTTGTATCGACATGGTGGATGGTCACACCAACATGGGTTCGGATGTAAGTAAGAAGACGGTTGGTACCGCCGTAGAGGTCGTCTCCAGCAATAACCTCGTCACCTGGCTTCAGCAGTCGCAGAATGACGTCCAGAGCTGCCATTCCTGATGAGACAGTGAATGCATGAGCGGCAGAAGAGATTTTGGCGATGTGGTGTTCTGCCGAAAGATCGAGATATCAAAACTGAACAAATTGCCGAGGAGAAAGAAGAGAACATACGGAGGTGGCTTCTCGTCGGGTTTCCACTTCTCGAGTAGTCATACTCGTTGCCAACACCTTTGAAAGTGGCTGATTGGTAAATCGGCACGGAACTGCTCCCATACTGATCTTTCATATCCGGGTTTTCGACGGTAGCACATAATGTTGAGAATCTATAAGGCTTGCGAGGTCTAAGAGGCGATTCGGGTTCTGGAGTTGGGAGGTCGTGGAGAGGCAATTTTCCGACGGCACGCGGGTCGATGGATGGTGCCATGACGCAGGTACTAAGTTCTTCAGAGGTCAGCGAGGGTCAGCGCCGTTTGTCAGTGTTAAGTTTTTCAGAGGTCAACGCCGTTTGTCAGTGTGGTTGGACTGGAGTAATAACAAGAAAAGTGGTGAGAGTTTGGGTTATTGATATATATATCCTTTGGATGCGCTCCAATGGCGTGCTCCTGTCATTAACCTCATTCGGCCGAACCCTATCTCCTTACTGCTAACCACCATCAATAATGCCACCAAGGAGAGGCAGAGAACAGCGTAGGTCCTTTTCACTCTCAACCGTGAATTCCACTTTCTATATCTTACAGTCTCTCGCCAGAATGTCGCTCTTGTGCAAACAATAGCTCCAGAAGTAATTGCGAAAAGGACCAAGCGACATCTTGACGAACTCGAAGTACATCTTAGTGTTCTCGGCCTTTATGCCTAGGTCTAATGTGCGGATAGCGTTCCAACTATGCAGAACCGACTCTTCTGGCGGGTGTAGGCGACGAGGACGAAGAAGGCGGGAACAAGTATTCCAAAGGCCGCGGACGCCAAATCATCTCAGATAAAAGGAACCTCAACATTCCAGGCTCTTCTCCAGCGGCTAGGAAGAAAAAGTCGACTATGAACGTGCGGACCGCGTTGCTCTACCGCAAAAACCTCGCGACCCTTGTCGATGAATCGGTGGGTCCTGGCTATATCGATGTCTTCTTGTACAAAAAAAACTGACTACTTTGGTTCTGTACATAGAATATTGCTTCTTTCCCTTCAAGCGTACCCACCTACTTGACCGCTATAACACCCCCATCGGCGTATCCGCCACGCATGATTTGTTCAGTGTGTGGTTACACAGGATCGTATAAATGCCGACGATGTGCGATGTCATACTGTGATCTGAAATGCGAGAAGGTTCATGCCGAGACCCGTTGCGAGCGACGGGTGGTATAGCGGGCTTCACGCTAAGACCCGTGATAAAGGATTGGATATCTATGCTTCCTGGGGGCCCGAAATAATCCTACCTGGGCCGGGCCATGTCAGGGGTTGTAGACAGAAGAAACGGGATGCCTTTAGTAAGGAAATGGTCCAGAACTCAGTCACGTTGACCTGAAGGGGAAAGAAAAAACGCAGTACTTGGTTGGCTGAGTCTTCAAAGCTTCAATATTCAATTAGCACCTCCGATAAATTTAAATATACCAGTACATATAGGCACATTCAACCAGAAAATCTCGATTCTGGTTTCCGGTTTCCGGTATCCGGAATCCGATTTTTGGTGGCACTGGCATTTGTTGGATATCTGCCTGCCAGAGGTATATTAGCGTAGTCAATTGTATCTTCTTGATTTTACCAACGCCACTTAGCGGGAATGTGGTTATTACATGGCATGTGGTAACTCGGCAAGTCGGCTTGACAAGCGCTTAGCGTTTCCATCCCCTAAGTACGGTACTTACCTCATCCCTTTACGCACAAATTACATGTATCACATCCCCCTTGTGACCCGTCCTCAAGGTTCCGTGCATTCGGTGGGTACTTATATAGTTTGCTTATTGCGTAAAGACACTCTACACCGGGGTGCAAACACCAAGTTTGTAGGGACCATCATCATTCGGATTCATTACCTTAATGTAAGTAGTACTTACTATAACTCGAAATTTCAGTGAGCAGTATGGAGATGCAAATAAGACTTTTGAAACATATTTTCTGAATTAAATATGCCTTGGACGAGCCATAGAAATGGGTGGGACTGTGGCACACTAGCGATATGCCAATTATCCAATAAATACAAAGTTCCAACAAAAACAAAAAAAAACGGAAATTGGATTCCGGTTTTTCTAATGTCGAGATGTCCTCGAGCGATATCCAATAAATACAAAGTTCCAGCAAAAAACGGAAACTGGATTCCGTACATATTTTCCAATATCGAGATGTCCTCTCATTTAACGGTGAACCTGAGGGCGATGATTGGCTGGATTGGTTCGGCCGAGGAGTATTTCGGCAATGACCGAAGGAGCTGCCGTTAAGTGACTCAGGTCAAGTTTTATAACTGATCAACAATTTTTTGTATTCTCCACAATTCTCCCTTGATCTTCACAATGTGCCCCCATCAGAACGGCGACACTCTCCCCTCAACTCTCGCCGATATGGTCGAGGTCCCCATC
>Ga0307517_10003204_pt1 | contig 25700 bp, 20 predicted proteins | sample 23_EM_MG_FD_194515 | JGI IMG/M metagenome (GOLD analysis project Ga0307517, IMG submission 194515) | Populus trichocarpa ectomycorrhiza microbial communities from riparian zone in the Pacific Northwest, United States - 23_EM | ecosystem: Host-associated > Plants > Roots > Unclassified | place... | reverse complement strand
GGCCCACCCCCCCCCCCCCCCCCCTTCATACCGTTACGCCACGCATTGTTACAATACATCGGATAAAATATCACCCCGCGCACGCAAGACGCGAATACCTTGCTTCGAAGGTACGAAACCAACGGGCCTTTACTTTTCTACTCATTCAAGTCAAAGGGCGCAGATGACGGGAACTTTTTTATTTATCCTATCCTCCCTTTGTGCGTATTCGAACAATAGGAAGGATAAGAGAAGGCATCTTCAGGGAAGGGGGATCAGGGTTTCTTGTGGGGTTTGGAAGGTCCGCGGAGGCGAGAGATTTGGCAGGGTGGGAAAGCCTTGTCTTACAGGGAAGGGAGGGATGGAGGGATTAGGTTGGGTTGTGGTCTGGAAGTCATGATGCAGCGCAGGATCGATGGAAACGGGAAAAAAAAAACACTGCGAGGGACGAATATGTGAGAGGACAGAAGATCAGAGGATGACACAGCCCCACGAGTTACCCTCCATGTGTGCTCGAGTACAACAATACCTCTAATTCTCTCTGGCTACTGCTCTGTTACACGGGCCCCCGCTAGAGCAGCCGGTTCAGGAGGTACGGTCAATAGCTATCCACTCCTACCCCAGTCACTCGAGCCTGCAGTGCAGCAACGAAAAAAGCCAAGCAACAAGGTGAAAAGGCTCGAAACCTTACTGATTTCGACAAGAGTCCACTCTCTCTCCTCCCATCCATCCAACGTTACGGTACCACCACCACCAAGCAGCTTCCCTGCTCGAACTTGGTCATAGCGGGCTGATTCCCTCAGGTTCATTCACTCTTCCTTCTTGTGCTTCCCGCCGTTTCATCACGGGGAAAACAGTCATTTGGGCCACGGAGTCGCCGACGGTCTAACCGCTTTTGTACAAATCAACGAATAGCAAAGCAACCAGTCCAGCCTAGCGAAAAAAAAGGGAAAAAAGGGAAACTATTTTTATCAACAACAACCTTCTTCCGTTTCTTATCAATTTTTGTTTTTGTTTTTTCCGCACACTTCTTTTATTCCAAAAAGAACCCCCCCTTCCGTAGTTGATTGGATTGGATTTGTATGAAGGGCAGTTTTTTTAATCATTCCATCGTAGCTTTTTTGCTCTTTCATGAAACTTCACATTTTTGGACCTTTTTTTCTTCCCCACTTTTTCTTCCTTCTTCTTCTTCTCGATTTACCGCTATTTTACCTTGGTTTCTTTCCTAACTTTTCCACCCTTCCCACTTCCTTCGCATCCTCCCATCTCAGTAAAATCAAAACCCCTCTTTCCCCTTATTTCCTTTTTTTCTCTCTTTCTTTCCCCGGGGCGTTTATCGGGTTTCTTCTTCATTTGTCCATTTTATCTTATCCTCTTCCCTTTCTTTCCTCCTTCTTCCCCTCTATATTTCTTTGTCCATTTTTATTTTTCTCATTTTGACAACAATAATAAGCCCTCTCTTCTCTTCCCATCATCCTCAGTGAGCGAGTCTGAGGGCTTAATTGTTGTCGCATATTCATGTTCATTTTTATCTATTTTTTTCTCTCTCTCCCCCATTATTATAGGTCTTCTGTCACCATCGCGCTACGGGTTTAGGTTGCTTTTGGGGGCGTTCGGTGGGTGTCTGTTACTATTACTTACAGCATTATCTTTTTTTATTTTTTATCCTACCAAAACTAGGTGTTCTCTTGGTTATGTAGAAACTTGTGTGACCATCTATTTATTAGGATCCGTTCTTGTGTTGTCTTATGGTGCCAAGAAGTCGGGGGGGAAGGGGTGAAGGGGGAGGGGGGGGAGGGGAGGGGTTGATTAAAAAAGGAATCAATAGAAAAAAGCATATAAAAAGTTACTAGTTATTATTTGTTTTTGGCCCGGTATGATTCCGTTTGAATTGGGCGGATGGATGGGTGGGTGGGTGTGTATGGCGGACCCAGGATACTTGATCCGGTTGGGATACCGGTAGGTTAATCTTGTGGAAGTTTATTTACAGCACGATACTGTAAAAAAGGCACAACTGCATTTGCATGCCTTTGTCGCGTGCTTGGCATATCAGGGGAAAGTACTGCACCGTAACGATGTTGGTAACCCAAAAGTGCGCAGAGACAAGGAACCCAACGGTACGATAGGTACGATAGGTACGATCCTTCACCCTCCATCATCATCATCATCATTATCATCATCATCACAGTCGAGAGTTTTACCAAAGCCCTGAAAAGTTATCTTACAAAACCGAAACGGGACCAAAGAGCATCTCTGGGAGAAATTTATACCTACCGTATGATACTTCTCTTTTACCACACTCCCCTCCCCCCCCCCCCACACACACACACCCCACATACCATACCATCTTTTACCCCATCCCAAAAAGATTTAACCAATTAAAACAAACAAAAAGAGCCATTGGCCGAGAAACTTCCACAGAGTGCTCTCTTGCCACTCAAAAGGTGTGGTAAATCGTTCCCTCCTCATCTTTCTCACTTACTTACTTACTTACTAAACGTTTAGCTATATGGAACAAATATGATATCGTAAGAACGCCCGACACAGTGGGCGTTTTGTTTTGTTATGTTTTGTTTTGTGTGCTCTTGGTGATTGATGGTGGATCCGTTGATCCATTTTCAACTCATTCATTCTTCCATTCATCCAGCTCTACCTACCTACCTACCTATAATGTGCAGTTACCGTACCGCCAGCGGGCGGTTTTCAGCCGCTTCATGGGTAAATTATTTGTTACATGTGCAATTTTTGCTTTCTGTTTCCTGAATTAGCTTTTTGTTTTTGTTTTTGCTTCCTATTTTTTCCCTTTTGTATGATAGATACTTGGCTGGTTATTTAGTTGGTGAATTTGTTAGTTCGGGGTGGTACAGTGCAGTGCGGTGCAGACTAGGCCAGAGTGGACTTTTGGTAGACTACGGGTGGTTCTACAAAGTGGAGGGAAAGAGAGGGAGAGAGGGAGGACTATCATAGCTTGTTTGAGTTATCTGTGTCTTGGATGAGTTAGACCACCCGCAAGCCCTAAGCTCACTAGACACATCCTTGTGGTCACTTTTTCACTTTTGTTTCTGTTTCTGTTTCCTTTTTCTCTTCCTTTTCCCCAGTGGGATTGCACTTCTTCTGGTTTGGTATCTATATTAGTGGTGTGGTTGGTTGGTTTGGACCTGGGCGGGGTGGGGTACCGGAGTAAGTTGGTGGAGGATCTGAAATCGTGGGATTGGTACTGTTTGATATGATGCTCACCTGAAAAGGATGAGATCTAAAGAAGGATAATAGTAGGGAGCAGAGACGAGGGGTTCTAGGCTACCGCATGGGGGGGGGGGTCATGATACTAAACCACAGGCATATCTCCATTATTGTGCTATTGCACCACCCCAATCCTATCCAATATCATTCCACCTGGAGAGCATTATATCTCACCCCTCTCCTCAAATTTGCCTAAGAGTAACACAGTTTCTCACGTCTAGTCTTTTGCCTACCGGTGCTTCCTTATAGATTAATATTCTCCGTTCACTCCCTCCGCTCACACCCCCCCCACCCCAATCCCATTCCACTGATGAAGGGAAGAAAAAAAGAAAAAAACCCTTGGCATGTCGCATACCGGTATTACCTGCCTGGCTTGCTTGCTTGCCTACCGTTCGCGACGCGTCGCGCCCACCCTACCGTAATCACGCTCTCTCTTGCTCACTCCCTCCCATCAAGTCAAATTTAAGTTAGGTTGGTTCGAGTCAAAAGCATGTGATCGACGATCACTTTTTTTTGATTCGGTAATTATCAGAGATTGCGCGATTAAGTCACTCTCCTGACAGAAGTTGTCGGTTATTTTGGCATTTTTTATTTTTATTTTTTGCGTGTACGGTACCTTTTTTTCGATGATAACCAAAAAAGTGCCGGGCCGAGGGGTTAACTTACTGTAAGTTTTGGCCTGAGATGCGAGGTACCGGTACTTTGCAGCAGCTGTTCGTTGAGGGGTTAACTTATGTCGATTGAGTGGTCGATTGATATCTCCGGGCCGTGCGTAACTACCTGTTGCTGTTCTGTGAACCCTCTCTCGGGGAGAAGAGGGAAGGGTAATGAGGATGAGGCTAACCCGGTCGGGGTGATTTTTTTTCTCGCCTATTTAGGGGGGCTTTCTTTCTTTTCTTTTTTTATCCTTTTTTTTCTTTTTCTTTTTTCTTCTGAGAGTTGCTTATGGAAGAATGCCACTGTTGGACCTTGCTTTTTGCGGGAGTGGGTTGCGGCAACAGTTGGTTTTTGTTCCAATACCTGCCCATGATACCATGCAGGATTGCTAAAATCAAGTACCGGTACCGTCTTGTAACCGATTCATTCATGTCAGAGTTTCTACCCCGAAGAAAGTTTAGTTTGGGTAAGGGATGATATAATATAATAAGAGCGGGTTGAGATTTCATCGTCATCTCCATCATCTCCATCATCCTAATCCTTCCCTCCTCCTCCCTCCTCCTCCTCCGTCGATCGCTTCGTCAACTCATCTCCATGCCCTGCTGCACTTGGCGTTGCGCATACAGTATGATACTGAACCAGTACCGCCCCAACCCTACTCTCTCTCTCTTTTTTCTTTTTTTTTCCTTACCCCTCCACCGGCGTAATAATTATACCGGCCCACCAACCACAACCCTTCTTAACCGTGGAATTGGAAAATCTCAAGACTAAAAAACTACGTACGTGCCTACGATAGCAGCCTACGGGTATGACTATTACTCCTCTGGACCTTGGCGATTATAAACGCGTTCTCCCTCACTTCCTCAAGTATGCATGGAATCTTCCATCAACTGCTACCATCCGACGTTAACTCTAAGTTTCCCCCCTCCCCCCCCCAATAAGGGTGATATTGTGTGGCTTTTGTTCCAGATTTCGTCATGAGACATCACTCGAAGCTTATTATTATTGTCGCTATGGGTTATTATTATTGCTTGGGAAAATTTAACCGTATTGGGAAATCCACGCGCGGAGATGATGGAGATGAGGTCAGGGCGGATTTGGTCGTCGCAGCCGTCTTTTCGTTGTAAGGGTTGTTGGCTTGGTATTGTATAGTACCGTCTTGTACCGTGCGTGTGTTTCCTTCTACCCGCTTCGCTAGTCAGTCAATCAGTTAGTCGGTCGGTCAATCAGTCAGCACTGCCCGGTATCGCGCAGGCAGCCCGTTGGTCGGTCGGTCTATTAGTTTGGGCTTCGGGACCACGTCCGCCCTGGTTCCGGTGATGTTGTGATGGGAAGAAGAAGAAGAAGAAAAATGCGATTTGTTGGGGTTTATTCGTTTGGTTCTGGTATGATATGTCACATTTGCTCGCTTACCTACCCATATTTACAAGTCTGCTCCCTCCTCCTCCACAAGAAGATCACCCTGGGAGGTTTCTGGAGCCTGATCGATAAGGTGGAGCAGATGCCGTGGAAGGGAGGGGGGGGGATATCATACCGATAGGTAGGGTACAATGCTCAGCCATACTCTCCCTTACTCTCTCCCTCCCAAGGCTTGCTTATGATACTGGTGCAACTAATCATCGGCCTCTTCTCAAACCGTGCATACCGGTACCACTCTCCCGCTCATCCCACACACACACACACACTTCCAAAGGCGCTCCACTGTGCACAGTACCTATCTGTATGTAACCCCAAACTAGCCGTTAGACTGCCGATAACCTTGACCAAGCCACGAAAACGCCTCCACATCATCTTTCCCTCCTCTTTTCCGTCGCCCGTAGGATACACAAGGCATGATTCTCACGTTACGCAGCATGGTACAGTACAAAAATCTCACGTCTCACACATGTATCTAAACCGCTTTTTTCAATTAATTAATTTTCCAAACCTTCTCGAACCCTCCTTTCCCCTCCTCCCTCTTCCCCCATTAGTATTTCCTTCATGCCCTAACACAAAAACCTGGGTAAAAGGGGGAAGGTGGAAAAATAAAATAAAATAAAAGACCCGCTGCGTACTGTACTGTACTGTACTGTACAGTACTAGTACAGTAGTGGCCATCGTCCCCTTCCCCCTCTTCCGATCTCGTCTTTAATTTTGGGTACAGTGTAATGTGGTATGGCATCGTACCGTTGTAGGTACGGTACTCGCTCGCTTCACGAGCCTGGAAGCACGTGCAGGGCAGTACCGTAGCGCACAGCAGTGGATATGGTTATTGCAAGTACAAGTACCTGTCCCGGGTCAAAAGTGCCAGAAGACAAGGAAGGGGGGGGGGGGAAGGGTATACTTTGTATTGGCGCTCAGATATGCACAGATTTTATTATTATTACCACATTACTCCTTTTATCCCTGTTTTTCGGGTCCCTTATGGCCCCAGGACAGGTAAAGGTTGAAGTACCGGTAATTTGACTTTTTTTTCCTTCAACTGCTCTTGCCTTCTTGTGCTGTTGTACCACCATTCGGGTACTACTTACGGAAGGGTAAATATTTGGATGCAGCGGTAACAAGTTACCAATTAGTGCATCGACCTTGGGATTTACTTTTTAGTTAATTGTATCGCAGACAGACTGAGAGACTGACAGGCAGGCAGGCAGGGAGCCCACGAGGGCGGGGCAATTCATCACTTGGTTCTCTTTTCCGGAATTGGCATTTGGTGACACACAAAGACGAATATGGAAGGATGGAAGTTGCACAAGGGCACTATATTGCTGCTAATCATGAAAAAGTGCGGCGACTTTATCCGGAAGGGAAGGTAATGTGAGAGGCATATGTTAGTACTAGAACAATATGCATGTATGTATCATAGGAATTCTAAATTGGGAAGTGGGTGAAAAATACATGGAGGACTTGCTCGAGTACAATGTAATTTACCGTACAGTACTAGTACAGATGGGGGGGGAGGGGGAAGTGTTTGGAGTCGAAAGGGAAAAGAAAAAAAAAGGGGAGGGAGGGAGAAGGGTTGGGAAATCAAACTCTTCGGTAATGCCGTGGAATTGGACTTTGGTCGGTGTGTGATATTTTTTCCCCTTTCTGTACGCCTTGTACTACTCCGCTTGGCCTTTGGCGTTCTAGATTCATGGTACCGGGAGTACGGTGCTGGTGCGGTGGCCGGATTTTGGCTGGATAAAGTGGGGGGGGGGGGAAAGTGTCTGTGTGTTTTGAGCCCTATCTGTCTACCCTGCTATCCCCCTTGCCGCATTGAGGCGGTGTATGGTGAGTGCTGTACGCCGTGCTGTATGATACGGTAAAAGTACAGTACTCGGATGGGCTACGGTATTCACCACGGAACATCCTGAGTTTACCTGCCGTTGGATACTATTGATGTTCGCTCGTTAAAAAGGGTAACTGATCTGAGGCGGTAATTAGAGATGACGGTTGAGATTTAATGCTGTAACGTAACAAGTGGAGTTCATCGGTGATGCCGGGAAAGAGCCCCTTACAGGGCTCTATTAGTCTTCCTTGGATCATAATGGGGCTTAGATTCGTTAAATTACTACTGCCCTACAAGTAGTTTGAGGCTCGCTACCAGTTACTTCACTTTCCCCTCCTCAACTCCCCCGTCTCGGCTACCGGTATTAGGTCTATACTATACTGGTGCTTGCGGAGCACAGTACAAGTCCCGATTCCACCATCATCCCAGACTGTCGCTTCTCTTCTTGATAATGCCATCAATCGCACTAGCCCCAAGTATCTGTCTATTAATTCCTACCCGGTTACCGCCTCCCTTACAAATTCGTCCATCGTACCCTCAAGCGCCACGAACAATTCCTTCCTTCTAGCACAAAATCTCGGTTATTCCGATAAAAACATCCGGGGTAGCCTTCCCTCTGTTCCAGATATAATAGATATCATTCTTTATACAGTTACCTCACTGCACTGGTGACACGGATATGTCTGTGAGACTTTCCGAATGTTACATTGCCGTGCGCGCGTAGGTATTGTGTTAGGGCTGCCGGTATCGTGAGTGGGTCCTTGTGGCGGAGTATCGATTCGATGGATGAGCGAGGGGATGGACATGCGCTGTGGCACGGTCTACCCGCCGCAACGTGCGGGGGAATCCGTGTTTAAGGCGCTCGCGTGCGTGAGTGTGGGGGGGTGAGTGGGGATAAGTATGGTGGTGGAGGATAGACTATATATCGCACGTTACATACGATACCACTAGCTATCAGCTATGATAAGTAAATTTAGCGGTAGAGTGCCGCTAAGTTAAGGTGGTGGTGGTGGTTTAGCGATAGTGGTGATATATTTGGCTCGCAATCGTCATTTCTCCACAACCCGAATTCTTTTTATGTTCTCTCTTTTTCCAAGGCACCATACCTTACCATATCTAGTTAAACCACCCCCCACTTCTCTCCCCACCCGCCAATCCTAACCGGTATCCGATCTTGAAACACCCCAAAAAAACGGGGTATGCATATATACCCTATTCTCGAACCCGAAGTTATATCGTATCCCAGGTACCGTAATCTCATAAATACTCCACTACTATGACGGTTGATGGTATTTTTGCAAAAGAAAAATTACCCCGCCCCCTCCTCCCTCCCGAGAATAACATGACCACCGAAGCTTGAATTTTTTGCCACCTAGTAGCTAGCTGATATGGCTCAAGTGCATATATATATCGTGAAGGAAAAATATTTTTATGCCGGCGCTTATCTTGAAGAAAGATAGCATACTGTAGGTAAAATCTCCAGCCTCAACACTCACCCAGTCATTCGTTTCGTTCTCGCTCTACCTCGTACTCTTGACGCTATCGATAGGCACTACATGTTTTTTTTTTTTGCATATTACCCTTTTCTTCCCTTCTTTTTCTTAGGATGAATTCATTATGCCCTCTCGGTAAATGCATCTAGCCGATATCGAATGTAAAGTGCAAGTACGGTGGGGTTCGATATCGGCTAGATGAACCGCGCTGTTCGCTTTGGTTGTTACACACACACACTAAGGAATACTAGTATATAAGTGTATATTCCACTAATTACATTACTACTTACAATAGTAAAACCAAAACGGGAGTGTGAGAGGAAGGGAAAAAGGGATTGAAGAGAGAGATAGGAAGGTGCAATGTTGAGCGTAGCACTTGTACTGTACTGTACTGTACTGTGCACTTGCATATGTGTCTGTGTGTATGTATTTATGTATGCATGTACGTACGTATGTATGTGTGTGTGTGTGATACTATATATGCACCGATCTCTTGGTTCGTAAATTTGTACAATACCCTCGGATTTCATGGACTTGTTTAGCTGCTTTAAGAGCCTCCTTTGTTCGCCGTCCTGGAATTCTCCTGGGGTGGTGAAGCTTGTCTGGATAGCTGGTTAATTAGTCTAACATACTCTATTTATTTTCTGTACTCGTTCTTTTCTTAATAATATCCTTTTTGGGGGGACCTTGGAAGTTTTGGGATTTCGGATCTTTATTTATATTTATTTATATTTTGTTTTTAGGGGTGGGACAGATGAACGAATAGATGAACGAGTGAGCGAGTGAGGGCTGGTGGGTGGGTGCCACTAGTGTTTACTTCAGCCTTGTGTATCAAGGAGTACTATATATCATATGGCCCGGGGGTCGGTCCGTGGTTTGGCGTAATGGATTGGATAGGAATAGTTTTGTCCGAAGGTAGGACAGGTGGGGCACTGTTTAACCTGGGGGAGGCGAGGTGGGTACGCAAGTGTGTGTGTACGGGGGGGGGGTTGGCTCGCGGGGGTGGGAGGGGAGGAGTGACTGATTGGTGGAGAAAGTGAGCTGATTGTGTGTGGGTCCGAGATTTGGGGTTTAACAGTATCGTGGTGATATTAATGATATTTTGCCTTGAAGGGCCACTCGTCTGCTGCTCCCGGAAGTGGGTCTTGTTTGTTGGGCTCGCAGTGAGCACGGGATGCATAGTGTATCATAGATTAACTTACTGCCTACTTATATAAGCTATAGAAACCCTTTTTTACTTCGGTTTCTTCGAATATTCTCATTTCGCTCCCCCCTCCCAGTAGAAAGGGGGAGGGAAGAGGGTATATGAGGGGAAAAATTGGTGTCAAAGCCCTAGATTTACCGATTCAGAGAATCACAAGCCCTGCCAATATATCCCCCCTGTAGCAGGCGCTTCCCTCCCTCTTCCCTTCTTTCAGACTAGGGAAACCCCCAACGTGATGGTGGTGTTGTGTTCGACAAACTGCACTTTTACTCAACCATTTTTTCCTGTCCCGTAGGTGTACCGTAGTTTGAGTATCTCCGCTGACTTACAACCTAACTCCGCCCATCCATTGTAATTTGAGAACGAGTGACCTGATAAGTCGCCCGATGGTGAGGCTATGGGGATCTGTGCCGGAATACCGGGACGAATAAGGATGGTGAGTCACTTTATAGGTGGTTGTTAGGTCTTTTTCCCTGCTGATGGGTTATTTGCCGTGGGGTGGTGTGGTTCGTGGTTTGTATATGAAAGGTGGAGGGGGGGGAAGGGCGGAAAGCTGATTAATGGTTTGTCTATGGGGGATGGTTAGAAGGTCCTATCATTGACCTTCCTCGAATAGCTGCCTTCATCTTACTTGTTCGCCTGATTATTTGATTTTCGGAGGTGTCGAGCCTCGTCCGCGACAAGTGATAATGCCCCATGGGCACATGTTCTCACTCGTTTAATCCGGCAGGTAGGACCTGAATTTTCGGAGTGAAAAGACAAGATGGCGCGCTCTTGAACCTGGCTGATTGGGAGGCGTAAAGTGTAATTTCCCTCCATCCTTTCAGCAGAATAAGAAGTTAAGAGGGGGAAAAGGAAAAAAAAGGAATGCCTAAAAAGTCGGAAAGGTATTGGGAGGGGGGAGTACATGGAAAAGCCAAGAATGCTTCATAACCCACCTACCCGAAAACCCACCCCGCTCATCATTTCCCCTTCCCGATCTCTGCAAATTTTCCTCTCCCACCTGCGCGATTATCGGAAACAGACCTATCGCTCCAGGCTAAAATTTCCTCTCCTCTTAATAGCCCACGATCTAGCCATTAGTGAACCCAACATGGTCCCCCGGCTATTAAGGTAAAAAGAAAAGAAAAGAAAAGCAGGAATGATTCAGGGTTTCACAACTAGATCGAGTGAGGGAGCTTTCTCTTGACCATCGGACATCCGGAAAATATTCGGGGATCGAGATATGAACCAGAAAATCACCCTACTTTCCCTCCTAAACCTTCTATTTTGGCTGGGAAAAATATTTTTTCGTGTTACAACCGCGGATCCTACTACTCCTCGTCCCTGGTGAAGAGTGCCCGAACTTTGAGGGTGTGATTTAGTTTGTGAGCAGGGGTGTGCACGGTTACTTCCTGCCGAGACTGGTTGTGCTCGGGGTATCGTACGTATGGGGCAGGATCTACATTGAGGGGTTCAGATAAGCCTTTTTATTACCGATCGGGAGTGAGCCTGGGGAGGGGTTAGCAGGATTCTTTAAAAATGATGGATGGCGGTTAGAAGGGGATTGGTGTCTTTGATGAGTTGTGGGACGTGCTTGTGAGGCTTGGTCTGGCTGGGGAAGTGTGCATTCAAGTGCCTGGGTGTGGGTTGGCGAGTGATTTTGGGTGATTTTGAGGTACGGGTTGGAGGAAATGTTATATCAGAGGGTATATGTGTAAGGATTTTTATCTGTGCTTTGGAGGTACATTATCACAATCTTGGAGCCTTCCGTCTGCAAAGTCATAAACTGAACAAATCGTTTTATGGATATCAACCATGTCGGGGAGGAATGAGCCCGGCAAATACACCTCCACCTGTCATACCGTGCCGATGTACTGTGGGGTGATAGCTAAAACAAACCTTTAGCAGGTAGATAATTAGGCCTGGGGTCTGAACAATTTTGGTTTTCAGCGATCGGAATTATTTGAACCGGATCCTGCGAATTCCTCAAAACTGAGAGCCACTTTCAATTGTCCAGGTTAATTGAATAAGTCATCCCCCGAATCCAGTGACTTGAGTTGGGCCTAGCTTGGATTACAAAGGCGGAATCACCCCGCAAATTTGTTTGATAATTGCCTTCTCTACGAGCATAAGATAACTAGATTGGCTAATTGGGAGCTGCTTAATCACATTATAGATAACACAGCGGACTGTATCGGTGCCCTTGATTGAGCTTTATATTCCACAGCAATAACATGGACTCAGCGTGGGCGAGAAGGGGAAGAGGAACGAAGCTGCAGATTCTTTCACATTACCCGACACCCGGCTAAGAATTGAAAATCCAGTGTCTGGTAAAATCGGATGAAAAGGGGAAAAAAAAGAGAAACTATTAAAGGGAAAACGCAAAGGCAGAAGCGCATTTGGAGGAGAGTACAGTGTAATGCTCAGTACATATCGGGGGAGTCTCACACTGGGCCGTTTCCAGGGGTTTTCGAGCCTTCGGTTTTGGTGTCAATAGCACTGCACTGTTTCTAGAGTAGTGGAAATAGTAAGTATGAGGCCTAGTATTGTGGCTCAACAGGGTTCTGCTGAAGGCTTTGTTGCGGTTTTGTTTGGTTGGATTGATTAGAGTCATTGTGGGTCCATACGTTTTAGGACCTCTCCTTGGCTATTAAGGGCTATGGGCGGGGGCATGGGATGTGAATAATCCCTTCTTTTAACTATTGATATGTCTGATGTGAATGAGTAGTGCTTTCAGCTCCCTAGGACTTTACGCCTAAGCCGGGGGCCCATGGCTGGAAGTGTTAGAGCTGCGGAAAAGAAAGCTACTCCGTTAAATCCAGGGAGGGACAAGTGCAGAAAACCTCCATAAATACAGAGACTCACGAACGAAGGGAATAGTCCTTACCACTCTCCAAAGCCTGGAGGAAACTTCCATTATCACCCCAACGAAAAGGTGGCTCGGACAATTGTTATTAGCCTCTGGGCCTCGGGGTGAACAGCTACATCTAAAATGCACACTGAGGAAGACTTCCAATCTTAACTACTGCTATGGCCGGAAAGATGTCTAATGAGTTTAAGTTATCGAGCCCAGGCATAGCTTCTCATAAGTAAGTATTGATTTAACGCTGGTATGTCAAGGGCCCTTGATCGCCTAGCCCCTCAAGGCTTGGTCAAAGAATACACAATTACCTAGCGAGACTCGTTTTCACGCTAGGAGATCAAAATAAGATGTTGCAGCCCCAAGAATCTAGGGGAGCTTAGTGAATATGGGTGGCGAGTTTATTATATGAGCTGGTAATTTTCTGCATATTCAACACCAATATTCTCTTCCCTATCCTCAATAAGCGGAATTCCTCCGTCGACCCTGTCATCTTCCATGATGGGTAATTTTTCCATTTGTCCGGATGTTCCCTGTTACCGGTGTTCCCAATGGTCCAAGTAGGCCGGGTTGTAGTAAAGCCGGGCCCGGCCTGTCAAGATTCCCTGGGGCACGGCCTGGCCCGAGGCTGCAGGCCTGGTAATGCCTTAGCCTGGCCGTTCCGGGCCCGGTTATTGGACCTATAGCCTTAGTACTGGCTGCCTGATATGCCGGCCCGCTCTTGGCGAGTAACCACTCAGTGCCAACGGCCGAAATCTACTATAATATAAGGTATGTATCAACATAGGGGAAATTAACGGTAAACATTTTCCAATTACAAAATAACATTGGGGATTTAGTGTAATACCTGCTGGGAATCAGAGCGAAGAACGGTAAGATAGGGCTGTGGTTGTGACTCTGGAAGTGAAATGTCAAGACTTTCTTGAGTTGGTTGGGTATCATTCGTTGTGGCATTGTTTAAGAAGCAATCACGATCTGTTCTCAGTGCTAATCACCTGGCCTGGTATGCTTTCGTAGGCCTGCAGAATTCCGCCTATATCGGCCTAGGCTGTTTTTTTTGGGCGTCCTGCCTTGGCCTGGTCTACTGCCTGGCCCGTTGGGAACACTGCCGATTACCAATGGCTAATAGCGAACACATCACAGAAGCTACAAATTAGTCAAATTGTACTAGGCCTATCGAAAGGGTGAACGATGAGCTCCTGGTGCTTGGTGGAAAGGTCTCCCATGTGTTACCAACGCATTTAATAATTAAAATGGGTGGCTGAGAAACAGTCTGATAATCACCTCTACTTAGCTTCTTAAGATCAATAGAATGATCTTGCCCGGGATTCCCAAGAACCTCATCACCAAGATCTTGCAATAGATCCTTAAATTTTTTTGTTGGCCCCAACATCCATGGGGGGAGCTTGCAAACCTTGAGGTGGTGGGGAGGTGTCCTTGAAACCCGAGTATGCGACCAGCTCAGTGACGCTCGGTCCCACACATTATCTTTAGTGACAGCCCTTACTTACTCACTATGCCTTATTTTGACGCCCTAGGGAGAAAATGAACTTCACCAGATAATGCGGTATTTCTATGATGCCGGATTATATCATAGATCCTTCAACCCCCCCCCCCCCAGCCAGGAAACCCCACCGAGAGGTTACACTGGCACTAGCCAATACCAAATTGGTGCCATTATGATGCAATAAGGTCTAGTAGAAGATACAAGTATACCCCCTCCCTACCACGAGCAGATGCCATTCTCACAGTGATCTCAGTCGAGTACCGTACTCGAGTACCGTACTGCTAGTGTTTAAAAAGGGATCCTCTAACTTGTTTTCGGGCGCCGGTTTTATTCAACCTCCTAACCCCAAAAGGTATAAATGGCGATTTATCTTCAGTTAGGGGAAGGTCAAGTTTGTTGATTGGCTGGGTCAACCATTTATGATTGCTTGGGTGAGGGCCCCGTTTGGCACTGATATTAGGCAAGGGGTTCGCATCATATTGTGCCGCTTCTATCTAGAGCGGACGCCCGGACTCATCTGTGGGTGGTAGACGTCTCGAGCTCCTGGAATTGAGCCAATGGCTAAAACGCCCTCCTATGATTGCTTGGATAGGATGTGTAGAGTGAAACGGGCAATACGGAATGTTGAGGTCATATCATGCCGAGATGGAGGGGGGGTGAGGTATTCATAATGGCGTAAATCAAAAAATTTATGACGATATATCTCCCCCCCCCGCCACGAAACCCCACCCACTCCCACACAAACCCTAAGAAAACGGACTTGTGAGAACGAAAGCAATGAGCTAATTCCGAACCGCCAGTATGTAAAGAAATTGACAATAAAGCATACAACCTCATTCAAAATTTCCCACCACAATCGGGGAGATAGCTTCGTGTTTATCAGGGGAAAAACAAAACATTGCCGGGCAAGCAGACTGCTCGCAGAGTCCGGCCGACAATAGACTACGCAGTTGGAGCCCACCAGTTCGAATCCTTGAGGGGGGATGTGTCACACCGGAGTTAGAGAAAATAGCACTCTAACATAATGGATGGGAGGCGCTTCGGCCGACCGAGGTGAGGGTGGTCCGTGGGATTGTCGGGGTTTTTTTTATTGTATGATAGGGTGCTCAGAGGGTGAATGCCTTAAAATATTCGGGACTTAACCCAACGATCTGCTCGGGTTGCCGATCAAAGAAAAAATAGCAGAGAGGAGCTCCAAATGATGTGGTGGTAGCCTCTCGGGTGGGGGCGGGGTCGACAAAAGGAGAGGATATTTGGTCTTGCGGAAATTGGGATGGGACGAAGGGTTTTTTTTATTTTACAATCTGTGAAAGAAGCTCACAGAGACATGGGTTCTATGCATCGTTATAGTTGGGAGACATATTATATTTTAGGGTTTTATGACGTGAAAGACTTCCACCAATCCCATCCCATCTTTACCCCCTACAGTTATATTTTGGAGATGTATAAATACATTTTCAAAATCCTAGGAAATTCTATGATACAGAGTATGAGATATAAATATCGAATCGTGGTATCAAAGAACAAACGAATGAACAAGTAGGGAACTGCCGAGGCGAGAAGGAGGGGGGATTTTGCGGAACCCACTAACCATTAAAGCTTCATGGGAATTGTTCGAATTCGGGGGCCGAGATAAGATTCAGTACGTTGGGTTGGGTGGGTACTGCGTTTTCGAAGTGGCTTCTGAGGAACCCGGTGGGGTGGTGTCCCTCCTCTGATCTACTTCTGCATGAGCCTGTTTAGGCTTATACAGAAGTCTTTAATTTGACAGCTCCATAAAGACCGCTACAAGCGGAATCGCAGAGTGGTGTCTGAAAAGGAAAAGCGTCCACTGAACCGGGAATAAAATTCCCGGTCAAGCAACAACTCAGTTACCCTCAAGCCCGATAGCCCAGGAGAGTGGTGTGATAACACAGCCACCCCCGCGGACCATGGATTGACATCTTCCCGGTCAAACAACGGTTTGACCTTGTCGAATAACAGGAAGCATATTCGAGATGTAATCGTCGGGGAGGGGGGGAAACGGAACTTTGTTAAAGTTTTTTTTAAAGTTGAGACTTTCCAAGAAAATTCCCAAGCCGCTGATCGTGGGGGGATATTCTTGCAGAGTGAAATGTGTGAGGCGGACTGTCGATGCTTCTTCATCAACAGTGACGAGCCCAAAGCCGAGTTTCAAGAGCGCTTATTTCGAAGGAACATCGTGGGGTTGACATCTTCTCAAACTCCCAGAACGGCATCCCAGTCATCTCAGCAGTTTGAAACCTTGCTCGCTATTGAATGGTGCCCATGGGTCGTCGCATCTGTCGACTCCATTTCTACCGCCAGGGCATGCCAGCGCATGACATAGCTCATTGGCCCGCAGCAGCTGCTCGGTGTGAGAAATCCACATCAGAGCTGCCATGCCACTTTATTCTCTCTAGGGTTGCACTATATGCGTTCTTAGGATAAAACAACGAGCCCCTTTGTTGAGCTTTTCTCTTCTCTGATGGATCGTTGTCTCTCCTAAGATTGCTTCGGTGTGCTCGGCAGAAATCTGGACATCAGTGTCAGTAATGTATCACCAGGAAATAGCCGGGGGTCGTACCTAAAGTCACAGTGTAGACAACCAACACCCGGATCGGTGATCGGTCGCCAAGGTGTCTATCACCAGGGAACTAAAACGGTTTTGTTAGCAGGATGTTCCATTTCCGAGAGTATCACCTTCATACCTGATATAGGTCTTTCCGACCCATCGCCAGTTCTCTAACTTAGTCGTAGAAGACAATCTCCTCAACACCGCAGAGCGGGGGGGGGAAAGCCTTATATCTCGGTTTGCTTCGGGGCTCTAAGGGTGGCAGCCATCATGGAATCATAAGAGGCTTATTCGAATTGTTTGGTATGATGAAGGCATGAGGATTACCGGCGCCCTCGAGATATATCTCGATGGCGCCGGACCCGTCAGCGTGCGTTGCTGGGGGTGGGGTGTTAGAAGGTCGAGTGGTTGTTAGAAGCGGGGGGGGAAGAGGGGATATGTACCAATTTGTGGCCCGGCAAGAGCCCTCCAATTATTTCCTGCCAAGGACGAAGAATCCCACACTGGAGACGCCTGAGGACATGTGACTGTTTTTGGGACAAGGCGTATCTGTGCCGGGGAAGGTGCGAAAGTTAATGGAAGCCCGTCGAAACTATCTTCCACAATTCCTCGGCAACGTTCGCCCCGAGGAACAGCTATCCGAGGAATGGTTCTTTTCGCCAGCCCCCTGCTCGGTTTAAATATATCTAAAACGGGCCCTAAGTGACAAAAAGTAATTTTTTGCAATTCTTTTAAGGTGGTGAGCCTTTACCCTGCGTAGGAAGCATACCGGTATGGCAATAGGATGTTACGGACGTTAAGGAGGAAACACGAACGGATCTTTTACTTCACGTGCATTTTATTTTTTTTACAATTTATTCCCCACGCCAAAAACAAATTCTGCATGGAAATGCAACATGATAGTATCATAGGGAAACCACTATTCGCGCGAAAGCGTTTGGTATTATAGCGGTCGCTCGTCCCACCCAGGAGGTGTATGCAAAAAGATACAATGCTCGAGTGCATACCTCGGCTCTTGCGGGAAATGATTATGTATTAGGGCCTGTTTGGTAAAAAGGGAACCGGCGACCGTTTCTGCCGTGAAGATGGCCTTCTCTCCAGTTTGAAACGGAAGGAAAAGAGTTATTTGTATGGCGGGACGGAACGGAACCGTCGTAACAGACCCAAAGGTTCCATTGACTAAGTACCGGTACTGCAAATAAGGGATCTTACATTTATACCAATGCAGCATGCCATATATCTAAACTGTATGGGGTCTATACTTGGAGGAAGTAGGTTAAAGTAGGTGGCCGAGGATATAATTTAAAATTGTAACTTTTATCCACACCTCCAAACTTTGTTTTCACCGTTGATTTTAATTCCTAGTACCCTACCGGTACTTCAGCCTTTTCCTCATCAGCCTAATTCTTCTGGTAAATTTACTATAGTAGGTAGGTATACTCTAAGGGTCTTGAGAGGAGTATTGCTAGCCTATATTAGATAGTGCTCAGATTCTTATTCCATGTGGCTGAGATATTAAAGCGACAGTAAAGAGCTTGCACTATGTTGTGCTCTGGGCTACATTGTCTGAGATTCCTGGTATCGCTACACATCTCTCTCATCAGCGCTCATTCACTTTCGAGAAATGGCTTCAGGGTTATTTTTCTCCCAGCCGCCCTTCTACGGAGGTTACAATATCATATCATAGCTACAGAAAATGAATGTATGAAAAGGACCTTGAGGTCTCGAAGGGGCTTACGCTAGTTCGAGAGTACTACACCCCGTGCTTTAGATCTGTGCAGCCCCACTCTGTCAATGCCCAAAGTCCCAGCCTATTATAATCCCAATCCTATGAATTACCCCACTATTTACACCGAATTCAAACAAAGCAATAAGCGACGGAAGACACTATGTCGGAAATAAGAGAGGTAGAGAAATAAAGCGAAACGAGGAAATGGAAGGAAGTGAAAAATGAAGAAAAGGAAGAAATAAACGCCCAATTCCCCGCGCCCCATCCCCTTCTTTTTCACAAGCTCAATCATACATTAATAGCACAGTCCTACATGACCCACCCTACCCCCTGCACTCCCTTCCACGCAACCGCTAAGTGCCACGGGGCCCCACTGCCCTTTCCATCACCGACGACACCCTTCCATAGCGCAAGGCATGCCAGGTCTCTATACCAACCCAGCACCTCTTTCAGCAATGGCACTGCCCCGCCCTTGTTTTCCGCGACGATTAGTTCTATCTTTAATGCGTGAAGCTCGTCTCCATCATTTATACCTCCACGCTTGATCAGATACGCCAGCGCACCACTAGCATAATCTGGCGGTAAGCGGCGTACGTGCGGGAGTATGACCCCCCAAGTTTCATCGGAGACGTCGACGAGGTAGGAGTCAGGGTCTAAGTCTGGTATCGGATCAGAAGAGGGTGTGTTGGCTGCGTTGCCAAATTGGTCGGGGGAGACAATCGAGCCTGGTGTTGGGGTTGTGACGGGGGGGGTAGTGTATACGGAAACTTGGTGGTTGAAAGCTGTTGGTATGGGAGCTGGTAGTGCTGGGATTAGGTACACTGGTGGGTTCAAGTCTGCGGAGAGGATTGCGAGTGAGTGTGTAGTGGTTGAGGCGAGGGTTGTCCAAGTATTTATTTCGTCTTGTAGCGGTTCGCCAACTTTTATTAGAACTAGACGCCAGTGGACTTTGCGGGTTGAGGTTATTTCTAGTGTTTTGTTCCAGATGTCGCGGCAGACCTCATCAAATGGACGAAGGATTGTGGTGTTTTTGCGGCCGAGAGAGTAGAGTTCGGTGGATTGGATCGTGCCCCAGTTGTCTGTCCAAGCGACGGATACCCAACGCTCGTCGAGCGATTGCGAGTAGGCTATATGAAGAACCGAGTTTTCCAGAAGAAGCGCAGGGGAGGGTTCGGTGGTTAGCTTGAACTCGATTGACTTTGGTGGCGGGCGGGAGAGATATATTGATGGGGAAAACATCTTCTGCGCCTACCACTAGTGTTAGTAAGGCCGCAATGTTGGGTTAAGATATCGGAAACTATACCTCCTCTAGTGATGATATACCATCACTCGGCACACATCGATTGTACACCTCCGCAGCTAGTTTAGCCCATTCCGCCTGTCCAGTGCCAACAGCCCCCATTTTCCGCGCAAGGAAGCCTGCGCGAACAACTTGGAGAACCAGATTATTCCCTTTGATCCCCCCTAACCGACTTTCATAAACCTTCTTCAGCTTTGAAAACCCGACGCAGATATCCACAAGTGTGCTCGGATGTTCGAAGGGGTTAACCACATAAACAACGATGTTGCAACCTTCATCCGCAACGTTCGCAAGTACACTTCCGAAACCCTCCATTGCCTCAATGACTGCTTTTATGTCTCGTCCCTTAACTCCGTACCCTCCATTCTCTACTACCCCGTCTAGTTTTGCTCGAACGTGTACACCATACCGCCCACTTTCGTAGGCTCCTGAAACTCTCTCCAGAAAGGCATCCGCTGCTTCCTCCATTGACCGGGAATCAGGGTGTAGACAGAATGCAATGACGTTCTTAGCCCCAGAACACGGTCCAAATCCAAACGTTTCCCAAAAATGTAAAGCAGGCGGTAATATTTCAAGTGCAGACTCCGCCCGATGAATATGGACATGCGGGGGTGGCAGTTTGAAAACAGCCGTGTTAACCTCTACCTCTGGTCTCTTGGCCAGCGCTGATGCAATTCCCCCACGTCGGGGTTGAGGTATTGGCCGCATAACCGCGGCACGGCCAAGTAGTGGTGGTGGCTCAATGACTGCATCCGCTATTGCAACGTAGGTTTCTAATGTGCACCTTGCGACACCTGTCTTCCCAAAGAGCGACTTCACAGCATCTTCTACTACGCCTTCATCTTTCCCTCGGCGCTGCCGTATAGCACACCATTCCTCATCGTCATCCTCAATAGTTGTCTCGACACCAGTCAACTCCATCAGGTCCCCTAGAGGCTTAGTTGTTCCATAGACGATCTGATCGCGAACCAGTCTGCTAACAGTAGCAAATTCGTTGTCCCCTAAGCCCGCAAGAGATATAGCCTCTGTTTCTAGACTGATGTTCGAGAATATTCCAACGAGATTCGATTCCGTAAGGTCCGGCGCCATGACCTCCCAAGGCGGTGGTGCCATTTCTCCTAGAGCGCCAACTTCCTCATCTACTCCGACCCCTACGTCTCTTTTTGTAGAGTCCGATATTGGCGGCGCTAGCTCCATTTCCTGATCCTCGTCTTCATACGCCCGCTTTCGTTTTCTGCGGGCTATACCACCGCCGTAGGCCACAGCTACCGGGCTTGTGTAGTATGCGCCGCCCCCAGGTTCTTCCTCCTCTTCGTCAGTTTCGTCGTCAGCGTCACTCTCGCTGCTCGTTTCATCCCCGGAGTAGAGTTCGCTCTCATCATCCTCTTCCCCGGCCGCTCCTTCGCTATCATCCATGATTGCGTCCTCGTCTCCAAGCACCACTTCAGCCATCTCTGGTGCAGCGGCTTCCTCTACAACCATTGATCGCATAAACATACTACCGCCTCTTTTTCGCTTCAGTCCGATGGTTGTAATGTTTTGCTCCTTCTCTAACTCCTTCTGTTCCTTCTCTTTTATGCTCTCTGGTAAAAAGAACCGACCTCCGGGTGCGTATTTTCGATCCGCCATCTCAACTTTGGTAGTGAATGTGATAGGCGAATAGAGTGACATCCGGCGTTTAGCCTCACTAACCCCACCACTTAACGGCGCGAGCCCCCCATTTTTCTGCGGAGTCTTCATGACAGGAACTGTTGTGGGTGGAGTAAGATGCTGGGAACTGCTCGTTGGGTTGGAAGCATATTCAGGGACTAATAATCGGATTGCTCTATGTGGACTCAATGGAGGTGTCTGGATATGTGGCTCTGTTTTGTCAGATACAGACGGCTCTGCGGTTTTTGATTCCTCTGCAGATTGGTCCATATTTTGTGCTGGCATGCCAGGCGTATTCATCAAAGTGAGCATATCCTCCTTCAGGGTGACTTCGGGTGATTCCATCGGCAAGTCTACTGTACCCCCGCTCCCAAAATCTACATCAAGTCTCATATCCACATCTCCGGTGCCTCCGCTACCTCCAAATCCCTCTAATTGTTCAGGGTGATTGTCAAAAAATGCCAAGTCCTCATCTGTAAGCCCCACCGCGAACATATCTTCATCCATATCTCCTCCGAAAAGATCGGCTTCCCCAGTACTCCCCCCCAGCCCCACACCTCCGGTCGCGTCGCTTTGCTTCCGGGCGGGGTCGGGAACGGGATCCAGCATGACTCCATCTGTCCAGTCAAGATCCATATCTGTTGCAGTAGTGGCGGAGGTGGTATTAGATGTCGTATTCGGTGCGCTACTGCCCGAGCTTATTGAGGAGGGTCCTGGAAGTTGCTGTTGCTGTTGCTGTTGTTGCTGCTGCTGCTGTTGCTGTCCGCCGTCCGGTGGAGTAGGATAGACACCTGCATTCCCACCAGTAACAAGACCATCCTTCTTTGCCTCGTCTAAGAGTTTGAGTTTGCCTTTAACGCTTCCGTCTTCTTTGGCGTCAAGTATTGGCTCATCAGCCTTTGACTGCTGCTCCTTTTCTGCCTCGGCCTCCCGTTTTATTCGTTCTTGCTCTTGCTGCCGTCGCTTCTTCTCTTCCCGTCTAGCCATGACGATCTTCTCACGATCTTCCTTCCCATCCATCCATTCCTCTGCCCAATCCACGGCTGATGGGATATCCCACCACTCCGCGCCTAATTCCCTTTTATCCTTCACCCCAACGGCCAGTGAACGCGACAACCTTCCCGATGCAAATCTTGCATACTCAGGAGCATCGAAAACCTTTTTCCAGAAAGCATCACAGCCTTCACCTTCGCTCCGCAATCCATCGGTATCACTCTCCGAAGTGCGCAGGAACAGTAGTGTATCCGGCCACAATATCTTGACAAGCATACCCATCCCTTCGCTCGGATGATCTTTGATAGGGACCCAGATCTCGACCCTTCTCCATCGGCCTCCGTCAATCGCTTCCTCAAGTATCGACTTTTCTTCCCATTGCCGGTTTGGCGCAGACAAAATTCCGCAGTCCTGTAAGTATTCTCTGACTGAGGTTTTCCACCTTTCCTCCCGCGCGCCGATTTTCCACCCCTCGTCAGATACCAATCGGCCCCATTCTCCCCATGGCGCGATAAACACGTCTCTTTTATCAAGTGGCGATGATAGCGATGACGAAACACGTCTTAAAGCGGCCTGAACGTGGGTATGTGGTGTCACAAGAAAGGTCCCAGATGTCGTTAGGTACGCCTCCAGTGCGAGTATCGACGGCCGAAGTAAGCCAGGCAACGTGATAGGGACAGAAGGAAGCAAATCCCCTTTATCCTCCTTCAATTCAGTGACGTGGGGGATGAGCGACGAGGGCGAGACTAGTGTTCTGACGTTGAGCGCTGTATAGCCGTTGTGTAACGACAAATTGAAGGAAATAGACGACAATACGGCGGCGAGAAATTGCTTGTATGGCAGCAAATGATCCTCTTTAGGTCCCTCTGGTGGGTCATCTGTCAAGTCAATAGTGGCAACATCTTGTGGAGGGGGAGAGAATATTCCCGGGCGAGAGGTAGGCATAGCAGGCGTAACAGGTGTGCTCCGCCCAAGCTGCACTGGCGAAAATATATCCCCGCCACCTTTCGTAGAACTAGCCAGCGATGCCGCGAGAAATACTCCCGACGACGACTCTGTTCCGATGACGCCAATTAATCCTTTTCTTCCGTCCCCTCCTACTCTTCCATCCAACTCACGCGGGGGAGGAGGCAGTACTAACCTGTCAAACTCCACTCTTCTCTAATACGCCTCTCTAGGCTCTTCCATTTGCCCTCCGTCGACTCTTCGGCTATTTGCGCCTGTACCTCCCCTTCTACGCGGCCTTCTCCACTCTCGCCTTCGCCCCCGTGATCCCTTGGCGCGCTGTTGCTAAAACACTCCACTTGGAAAACCCAAAGGGCGTTTGACTCCCTGTCGCCGAGCACAATATGACCTTCACTCCGAAGCGTTCGCTCTGCATGGCGTATAGAAAACGAAGTTGAGGGGGGTGGATTGCGGTACAGAGTGTAGGGTATTCGGGAGAGGTTCTCCTGTGATCGGTTAGTTAGGATGGCCAAAACGAAAATCCAACATCATCATGAAGTTTTAGAGAAACAACATCAGGAGGAATGGAAGACAGACGATCTTGAAGACGTTAGTCAGGCACGATTCGGGGGATTCCATGCTTATGGAGGAATGAGATGTAAGCTCTAGTGGTGTGTCTATATCGGACTCGCAAGTCAATCATAAAGCGTCCGCGGCGGGTATAGAAGACCAGCAGAGTGACCCGGTTCACCGTAACCTCACGCGCACAAGAACGTAGGACCTCCGGGTGTTCCTACTAGCGGCGGTGGTGATGGTAAGTTGTTGGCGGCGTGGGTGTGGTGGTTGTGTTTAGTGAGGCTCTGCGCTCAGCATGTAGGAGTACGGTTGCGATAGAGTCCCGGGACAAAAGGGCTTGGCAGGCCCCGGCAAAGACAGCGCCAGCAACAAATGAGCAATGCAGTAAGCAGGTAAAAATATAAAAAATAAAAAAGGCGCGAGATAGATATATAGATAGACAGTCTTAACACCTAGTACCACTCCCCTGTCCCTTGGTAGCCTTGTGTACACTCTTTCCCATGTTTTCAATCATCCTTTCCACTTCTATCTTGCTTCTACAAATTGTTCATCTCTATGGTCCACTTTACAGAACTAGAATCACATTCTGTGCTGAGCATCAAGCATGTACTTGACATTCTGAATAGGTTAAGGTCTGAGAACTTAAACCTAGAAGGCCAATTAATTCCAGCCAGGATTTACCTGCTTCAACTCTTTTTAGTTATTATAGTAATATAAATTTAGAAAACTGTATCCAATACTATGATACTTGTAGTATTACAGCTATTGTGGTCATTAAGGCCAGTTAAAAGATTGTAAGAAAACTAGTTAACTTAGTATTTAAGGACCTTATAAGTATAATAGTATTTATACTCAACTAACTTGAATTACTAGTTGTACTTCTTTACTTTTATAAGGTTTTTTTTACAAATTGTTATACTCAAGCAGAGGAATGTAAAACTGCTAAATGTAATTATAATACAAGCAGTTAATAAGATACTAGATCAGTTAATTAGAATTTAATAGACAACTTTTATATTAATATTGTAACAAACACATTCCCGACGGTGTTTCGTTAAACGGGGAACGACTAATCGTAGTGTGTATCGTGATCGTTGACTATCGTCATAGTCTCGTTGGAGGTAGTCTTATCGCTATAAGACCGGAAGGTACAAAGTCCAATCGCTAGAGGACTAGGTGCTCGCGTTCGAGCCGTAGAGGTTTGCGTAAGAAGTAGAGTAATAGGTTGATATATCTTGCACCACGGGAAGGTCACTGTCAAAGGGCTTGGCCCGTGCTCCAGTATCCAAGTGTTGTATTACTTAGATGGTTGCGTGAAGATCCTATCTCCTTGGGCGATCCCAAGTCCCTTATATAGGCATCTTCCCACAACCCTAACCCTGGTGACTCATCACCTCGCACTATGTAATCCTCTATGACTCGTAGTAAGTCATAGCGCGAAACCCATCGATGACTCACATGAGTCATCGCGCAACATTCCGTTAACCAAACATAACTCATAAACCAAGTCATGTGCTCAAATGAGTCGCATGCGTGAAACCCATGACTCATAATATGAGTCATGTGCGAAAGTCATTACATCATATGACGTCACCATCGTGAGTCATGAAACTATTAATCAATCATAATCAAACGATGACCATCAGCAAAAATAATACCTTGCGTCCTGTGCGCCCCGTGCGTCTGACGCCCGGGACGTCGGAATGCTAATCGCGAATCAGGACGTAACGTCGGATCGACGTCGCGTCCTGACTTTGCGTCACCTA
>Ga0307517_10003203_pt1 | contig 25702 bp, 26 predicted proteins | sample 23_EM_MG_FD_194515 | JGI IMG/M metagenome (GOLD analysis project Ga0307517, IMG submission 194515) | Populus trichocarpa ectomycorrhiza microbial communities from riparian zone in the Pacific Northwest, United States - 23_EM | ecosystem: Host-associated > Plants > Roots > Unclassified | place... | reverse complement strand
GGGGCCCAGCGCCGACAGCTCCCCCAACGGGGGAGCAACTGAGTTCGCGCCGACGTCTACCCCCGCGTCCTGAACGGGTCGGCCGGGTAAACCCCCAGGATCTCGAACTTGTCGGAGAAGAACCGCAGTTCCTCGAAGGCCAGCGCCAGGCCGCGGTCCTCGGGGCGGCCGTCGGCCTCGGCGTAGAAGAAGGTGGCCGTCCAGGCGCCGCCTTCCATGTAGCTCTCCAGCTTGGAAATGTTGACGCCGTTGGTGGCGAACCCGCCCATGGCCTTGTAGAGCGCCGCCGGCAGGTTGCGGACCTTGAAGGTGAAGCTGGTGATGCAGGGCGCGGTGAAGGGCGGCGGCTTGGGGGCCTTCTCCGCGGTCATGATCAGGAAGCGCGTCGTGTTGTGGTGCTCGTCCTCGATGTCGCGGGCGAGGATCTCCAGGCCGTAGATCTGCGCCGCCAGCGCCGGCGAGATCGCCCCCCGCGTCGGATCCGGGTGCTCGCTCAGCGTCCGCGCCGCGCCGGCCGTGTCGCCGACCGACTCCGTCTTCAGCTTCAGCCGCTTGACGATCTTGCTGCACTGACCGAGCGCGATGGCCATGGAGGCCACGGTCCTCACGTCCTCCAGCTTCACGCCGGGATTGGCCATCAGCTGGAAGTGGATCGGCTTGAACCGCTCGCCGATGATCCGAAGCCCCGAGTTGGGCAACAGGTGGTGCACGTCGGCCACCCGGCCGGCCGTCGAGTTCTCCACCGGGATCATGCCCAGCTCGCAATCGCCGGTCTTCACCGCCTCGAACGCCGCCTCGAAGGTGGCGTGCGGCACGGGCTCCATCTGCGGGAACGCCGCGGTGCAGGCCTCGTGGCTGTTGGCGCCCAGTTCGCCCTGGAAGGCGATCCGTCCCGTGGTCATGAGGTTCCCTTTGCATAGTCGCGTGCGCGGTCGAGGTCGGCGGGGTTGTCCACGGAAATCGGCGCTTCGTCGATCACCGCCGCCCAGATCGACATGCCGAGCTCCAGCGCCCGCAGCTGCTCCAGCTTCTCGCGCCGCTCGAGCGGCGAGGGCGGGGCGGCGTTGAACTTCAGGAGCGCCTCACGGCGATACCCATAGACTCCGATGTGTCGCCAGATCGGGCCCTCGCCGTAGAGAGTCGAGCGGGTGAAGTAGAGCGCCGGTCCGGCCCGGGAGCCAGGCTCCAGCGCTAGCACGGCCTTGACCACGTCCGGGTTGGCGCGATCGGCCGGCGACCCCTCGGGCGCCACGACCGTTGTGATATCGCAGGCAGGATTCGCGAAGAGCGCCGAGCAGGCCATGAGAACCTGTGGTGTCACGAAGGGCATGTCCCCCTGCAAATTGATCACCACGTCGTGCGCCCCACCGGGATCGAGCTCGGCCAGCGCCGCGACGATGCGGTCCGAGCCGGACGGCAGGTCGGGATCGGTCAGGACGGCCCGGCCGCCGGCGGCTTCCACCGCCGCGACGATCTCCGCATCCCCCGCCGCCACGGCCACCGGACCGACGCCGGCGGCCTCCGCCTGCCTCAGCACGCGGACGATCATCGGCATGCCGGCGATGTCCGCCAGGGGCTTTCCCGGCAAGCGGGTCGCGGCCATGCGCGCGGGGATCAGGACTATGGGGTTCATGCCGGGATGCTTGGGCGGTTGCGTGAGCGCCGGTAGCGTGTAAGAGAGCCGGGCGCAACAAGGGGCGGGATTCCCGCGCTTTCACCGGCCTCCGGGCCGGCCGTAAGAGGGCCGATTTAAGACCGATGAGCGACCTGACTTTCAACAAGGTCGCCGGCGCCGTGCTGGCGACCGGCCTGGCCATCGCGGGCCTCACCCAATTGTCCTCGGGCATATTCGCCGACCAGAAGGTCGCCAAGCCCGGCTATGCTGTGGAAGTCGTCGAGGACACGGGCGGCGGCGCGGCCGTGGCCGACGTGCCGCCGGACTGGGGCACGGTGCTGCCGACCGCCGATGTCGAGGCCGGGAAGGCCGTCTTCGCCAAGTGCCAGTCCTGCCACAACGCCGACAACGGCGGCGCCAACGGCGCCGGGCCGAACCTCTGGGGCGTCGAGGGCCGCAAGCCCGGCAGCCACCCGGGCTTCGCCTATTCCGCGGGCATGACCGACTTCGGGTCCAAGCAGCCGATCTGGGACTACGAACACATCTATGAGTTCGTGAAGAACCCGCAGAAGTACATCGCCGGCACCAAGATGACCTTCGTGGGCCTGAAGCAGCAGCAGGACCGCATCAACGTCATCGCCTACCTGCACGCCCAGGGCGGCACGCTGCCGATCCCGGCGCCCAACCCGGCCGCCGCCGCCCCCGCGGCGACCGCTCCGGCCGGCCCGGCTCCGGCTGCCGGTACGGCGGCCCCGGCCACGCCCGCGCCGGCCGCGACGCCCGCCGCAAAGTAGGTCTTTCCTTTCCCGCATGCGGGAAAGGACGATCAGAGCCGCCGGAAGCTCGTCGGCTGGCCGAGGTCCGACGCGTCGATGCGCTCGATTGCAGTCTCCAGGGGCTCGACGGCGACCGCCATATGGTGGCCGTTGGCGTGGACGATGCGGCCGGCGCCCAGCCCGATCGCCACATGGCCCTTCCAGAACACCAGGTCGCCGCGGCCGAACTCGGCGCGGTCGATGAGCAGCCCCGCCGCCTCCTGCTGGTCGGCGTCGCGCGGACAGGCCCGGCCGCAGGCGAACAGCGCCTGCTGCACCAGGCCCGAGCAGTCGAGGCCGAGGCTCTCGCGCCCGCCCCACAGATAGGGCGCGCCGAGGTAGCGCTCGGCGACGGCGGCCATGTCATCCTCGAACTCGCCCACCGGCGCCAGGTGTGTGCTCGCCATCCAGCCGGCGCCTGCGACCTGGCTGAGCTTGCCCTCCTCGGCCGCGACCGAGACCAGCGCGCCCAGCGAATAGGGCCCGCTCGCCCGCGTCTTGAGGCTCGGCCCCGCGAAGGCGTAGGTGCGAAGGGCGCTGATCCGGTGGGTCGGCTCGGCCTCGACGCGGGCCAGCGCGCCGGCCGCCACGAACCCCACATAGCCGTCGCGTCGCGCCTGGCCCCAGAGGAACGCACCCTCTTCCTCGATCACCTCGAACACCTCGCCGAACAGCAGCTGGTCCATCTGTTCGGAGGCGGCGTCGGGGCTGCGGTGGATGCCAGCCGCCGGCGCCACGCAGGTCAGCACCTTGGGCTCAAGGTAGACTTCGGCGCGGACCAGACCCTCCAGGGACTGGCCGGCGACACCGTCGCGGATCGGCGTGATGCGGGCGTCGTAGCTCACGAGAACCTTTCGCGGATCATTCGGTACAGGCCGCGGATGGCCTGCGTCTCTGCACCCAACGGGAATCCCGGACGATTCCTTGGGTTCCACGCATAGATATCAAGGTGCGCCCAAGGCCCGGGCGGCGCGAACCGCTGGAGGAAGAGGGCGGCGGTCACCGAGCCGGCCTGGGCCCAGCCGTCGGCGTCGTTCTTGATCTCGGCCACGTCGCTGTCGAGGGCGTCGACGTAGCCCTTCCAGAGCGGCATCCGCCACAGGGGGTCGTGCTCGGCCCTGGCGGCGCGTTCGATGTCGGCGGCGAGGCCCTCGTCGTCGGTGTAGAAGGGCGGCAGCTGCGGGCCCAACGCCGCCCGCGCCGCGCCGGTAAGGGTGGCCAGGTCGAGGGTCAGCGCCGGCTCCAGCTCGCCCGCGCGAGTGAGCGCATCGGCCAGGATCAGCCGGCCCTCGGCGTCGGTGTTGCCCACCTCGATGGAAATGCCTTTGCGCGAGGCCAGCACGTCGCCCGGCCGCATGGCGTCGCCCGAGATGGCGTTCTCCACCGCCGGGACCAGCACCGCCAGCCTGACCGGCAGCCTGGCGGCCATGATCATCCGGCCGAGCGCCAGCGCATGCGCCGCCCCGCCCATGTCCTTCTTCATCAGCCGCATGCCGGCCGAGGGCTTGATGTCGAGGCCGCCGGTGTCGAACACCACGCCCTTGCCGACGATGGCCACCAGCGGCTTGCCCGCCTCGCCCCAGGTGATCTCGATCATCCTGGGCGCGCGCGCCTCCACCGCCGCGCGGCCGACGGCGTGGACGGCCGGATAGTTGGCCTCCAGCAGGCCCTCGCCGGTGATCACGGTGATCTGCGCGCCATACTGCTCGGCGATCTCGCGGGCGATAGTCTCGACCTGCAGCGGCCCCATGTCGTTGGCCGGGGTGTTGACCATGTCGCGGGCGAGCGCACAGGCGTGGGCCACATGGCGGACTTCCTCGACGTCGACCCCTTCGACCACCAGCTTCGCCCGCTCGCCGCCGTGGGCCTTGTAGCGGTCGAACCGGTAGCTCCCGATCGCGAAGGCGAGCGCGATCTGGGCCGCGTCGAGCCCCTCGGGCGTCTTGGCGATGCGGTAGGTTCCAGCCGGCAGCTTGGCGGCCAGCGCGCGGAAGCTCATCGGCGTGGGATTCTCGCCGAGCCCGAACAGCACCTCGCGCGTCGTCCCGTCGGCGTTCGGCACCACCAGGACCTGGCCGGCCTTGCCCTTGAAATCCGCGGCCCGCGCCAGGGCGCGCGCCATGCCGTCGGCGGGAATGGCGGTTTCGAGCTCCGCCGCCAGGATCGCATGCACCGGGATCGCGGCGGCGTCCGGGGTTTCGAGGATCACGTCGGTCATGGCGGGCCCGGGGGAACGGAGGAACGCTAATGCTGCTGTAGTCGCCTCAGGTCAGCTGTCCAAGGCCCGGCATCAAGGTCGAGGCCGGAAAGGCGGCGAGCGCGCCGATGGCGATCGCCAGGCCATAGGGCACGTTCTCGCCCGGCTCGGCCAGCCGCGCGAACCAGCCGGGGCCGTTCAGCACATAGGGGCGCAGCAGTGGCGAGCGCAGGCTGAGCAGGGCCACGGCCAGGACGCCGCCGGCGATGCCGGTGACCGCGAGATAGGTGAGGGCCGCCGGCCAGCCGAGCCACAGGGCCGCGGCGGCGAACAGCTTGGCGTCGCCGCCGCCGATCCAGCGCAGGGCGAACATGGCCATGCCGGCGATCAGGGCCGCGACCCCGACGGCGAGGCCGAGCCCCAGCGTCGGCAGCGCCAGCCCCTGGGCCAGCGCGGCCACCGGGAAGGCCGCGGCCAGGGCCAGGGATATCCAGTTGGGGATGGTGTAGCTCACCAGGTCCCGCAGCGCGGCGAAGATCACCAGGGCCGGGAAGACGAGGACGAGCAGGACTTGCAGGGCGTGGATCATGGCCTGCGCAGTATCGGGCCGGCGAATGAATGGAGCGTTAGGCCCCAAAACGCAAAACCCCCCGACGGACTGGCCGTCGGGGGGTTCCGAGAAGTGACTTGGAAAGTCGTTTAGGCTGCGGGTAGCGCGGCCTCGACCTTGCCGAACGTGCCGGACAGCTTGGTGCCGAGGGCGGTCAGGGCGGACACCAGGACGACGGCGATAAGCGCGGCGATCAGGCCATACTCGATGGCGGTGGCGCCGGACTCATCCTTCAGGAAGCGGGTGACGAACTTGGACATTTTATATCTCCTTTAAAGCGAGCAGTCGGTGTGGGCTTCAAGCTTTCGGCCTGCTCGCCCTCAATGCAGCCTCAACTTCGCCGATCTCGCTTAATCGTCAGTAAAGATCGAAGTATTCATGGAAATTTTATTTGGTAAATCAATATTAAGTCTCAACTTTCGTTAACTAACGACTGGATCCCTAGGGGAATCTCCGCAATTCACGCGGACATGCGTCTTTTAAACCTGGATTAGCCACGACGCTCTGGGCAGGCGCCTGCAATCGATCGGCCGAAGTGACCTGGGTCGGCTCCTAGACGATCCGCCGGCCCCCGCCGCGCACGAAGAACAGGCCGATCAGCCCCACGATCAGCAGCAGGATGATCATTGCGAAGCCGCCCTGCTGGCTATGAGTCAGCCGGGTGCCGATGTTCACCAGCGTCGGCGCCAGCCAGGCGGTGGCCACGCCCGAGAGCGCATAGACCCCGAAGAATGCGCCGGTCTGGTCGGGGGGCGTCAGCCGGGTCAGGAGCGTGCGGCTGGAGGCGTACTGCCCGGTGATGAAAATGGCGTTGGAGAAGCCGATCAGGATGAAGATCAGGTCGGGGAGGTGACGGAACACCGGCCCGTTCCAAAGAGGGGCATGCGCCGCCGGGTCGTAGGGCCAGAAGTACAGGATCTTCTCCGGGCTCATGCCCAGCATGATCACCAGGCTGACGACGGTCATGAAGATCTCGATCCTGAGCGCGTTCTTCGGGCCAAGCCCTGCGTCCATCCAGCGGGCGGCGAAGCCGCCGAACACCGCCACGATGCTGAGCAGTATGCCGTAGGCCAGCATCTCCAGGGCGCCCCACTTCATCACCCCCACCGCGTAGACGCCGGCGTAGATCAGCACCCCCGTCATGCCGTCGACGAAGAACATCCGGGACACCAGATAGGTGACGGCGTCCTTGTAGCGCCGCACGGTCTTCAGCATCCGCCCGAGCTCGGCGGCTCCATCCGCCCAGGCCTTGAGCATGGGCACGCCGGTGCGCGGCGCGTCGGGCGTGAGCAGGAACAGCGGGATGGAGCCCAGGGCCAGGAGGCCCGCCGCGAGCAGCGCAACCACCCGCTCCGGCTCGTGGGTCGCGGGGTCGAGGCCAAACAGCGGCGAGGCGGGCACCCAGGCCCAACCCACCTTGCCCGGCAGGGCGAAGGCCCAGGCGGTGAAGGCGAGCGCCAGGACCGAGAAACCGTTGCCCAGGGACAGCGCCAGGGCCGAGGCCTTGTGCGCCGCCCCCATGCCGGCCGCCCGGATCAGCAGCGAATTGTGCAGCACCTCGGTGTAGACGAACAGCACCCGCACCGAGACCACCAGCAGCATCAGCATCGTGAGGGTCATCCGGCCGCCCGGCTCGGCGAACCAGAGGGCCGCGATCAGCGGGATCATCAGCCCCACCGCCAGGCCCAGCCAGCCCTTGCGGGGTCCAAGCTTATCGATGGAGGCGCCGAGGAAGGGCGCCGTCACCACCACGATCCAGCCGATGTACTGGTCCCAGCTGGAGATCATCTCCTGCCCGCGCACGGGATCCCCCACCAGCACCGAGGCCACGTAGGGCATGAAGATGTAGATCGTCACCAGGATGATGAACGGGTCGCGGCCCCCCTGAAAGATCGACCAGGCGACGCCGCCCTTGTTCAGCTTCCCGTCGCCGCCCAGCTCGGAAACGATCGGCGGATCGACCACGGACGATGGCCCATGGGTCTCGGCGGGACTGGATTCGGCCAACGCGTCCTCCCGGGTCCGCCGTCGGCGGGACGGCATGCCACGAGGTTAGCCGCAATCCGCCGAGGGGCGCTAGGCGAGTCTCCGGTCGGACGCCGCCAGCGCGGCCTGGACGTCGGCCTTGAAACCCTGGGCGGCCAGGGCCTCGCAGAGCGCGGTCAGGCACAGGCGGACGTGGAAGGGGCTGGCCGAGGCGCCCATCAGCCCGATCCGCCAGACCTTGCCCTTGAGCGGCCCAAGCCCCGCGCCCAGCTCCAGGTCCCAGCTCTTCAGCACGTGGGCGCGCACCGCCGCCTCGTCGACGCCGTCCGGGACCAGGACCGTGTTGAGCTGCGGCAGGCGATCCTTCTCGGCCACCAGCATCTTCAGGCCCGCGGCCTCGAGGCCTGCGACCAGGGCCTCGTGCAGGCGGGCGTGGCGGACGATGGCGGCCTGCTGGCCCTCCTCGAAGATCGCCACCAGCGCCTCGTGCAGGCCGTAGAGCGCATTGATCGGGGCGGTGTGGTGATAGGTCCGGCCGCCCCCCCCACTTCCATCAGGGCCGCCCCAGTAGCTCATCAGCAGGTTGAAGTCCAAAAGCCAGTTGCGGACCTTGGTCCTGCGCCCGCTGATCGCCGCCTGCGCCCGCTTGGACAGGGCAATGGGGGAAAGTCCCGGCGGCGCGGAGAGGCATTTCTGGGTGCCCGAATAGACCACGTCGGCGTCCCAGCCGGCCACGTCGACCACGATGCCGCCCAGCGAGGTCACGCAGTCGACGACCGAGAGCGCGCCATGCTTGCGGGCCACCGCGCAGAGGCCGGCCGCATCGCTGCGCACGCCCGTTGAGGTCTCCGCGTGCACGAAGGCCAGGACCTTGGTCGGCGCCTCGGCCAGCGCCGCCTCGACGCGCGCGGCGTCCACCGGCTTGCCCCAGTCGTGATCCACCGTGACCACCGTCGCGCCGGCCCGATCGGCCATGTCGGCCATGCGTCCGCCGAAGGCGCCGTTGACGGCGATCACCGCCCGGTCGCCGGGCTCCAGCAGGTTCATGATCGCGGCTTCCATCCCCGCGGTGCCGGGCGCCGGCAGCGGCACGCAGGCATGGTCGGGGGCGTTGAACAGGCGCTGCAGCGCCGCCTTGATCTCCTCCATCAGCGTCTGGAACGCCGGGTCCAGGTGGCCGATGGTCGGGCGCGCCAGGGCGGCCAGTACGCGCGGGCTGACGTCGGACGGTCCCGGGCCCATGAGGATGCGCCTGGGCGGTTGGAAGCTCTGCATGTCTAGGTCCTTGAAACTCAGCCGAGCAGTCGCTCGTGAAGGCGCGACCGCAGGGCGTCGTCGACGCCCAGGACATCGCTGAGATAGCCGTCGACGGAGCCGTGGCGCTCCCGGATCACCCCAAAGGCGGTGTTCAGGTAATCGGCGTGCACGCCCACGGCCACGCGCAGGGCGTCGTCGCCCACGATGTGGCCGGTGTGCTCCTTCAGCCACGGACCCAGGAACGACATCTTCCGCGCCATGCGCGCCTCGTTATTGGTCTCGAGGAAGTCGGCCATGATGTCGTCGTCATGGACGCCGGCGATGTGGTGGGTGAGCGCGCAGATCATCCCCGTGCGGTCCTTGCCCGCCGCGCAGTGCACGACGATGGCGCCCGGCGCCTCGGCCAGGGTGCGGAAGTAGCGGGTCCACAGGTCCACATGGCGCGGTTCGAAGGGTCCCCGCCGATAGTAGGCGACGCCGTCGTCCAGGAACCATTGCGGCGTGAGCGTCGCACGCTTCATGGACTGCGCCCAATCGGGGTGTTCGGAGGCGATGTCGTTCTCGATGATCGCGGCCTGGCAGTCGGCCCAGCGCCTGGAGGGCTCGCGCGTCCGTTCGTCTGTCCGCCGCAGGTCGATGATCGCCGCCACGCCCAGCGCCCGCATCCGCGCCAGGTCGGCCTCGGTCGCATAGGCGTGGTTGGCCGAGCGGTAGAGCAGCCCCCGCTTCAGCGGCCGGCCGTGGGCGGTGTCGTAGCCGCCGAAATCGCGGAAGTTCTCGATGCCTTCGAAGTCGATGTGCCGGGTCATGGCCCGCGCTTCTAGCGGGAAATCAGCCGCGGATCGAGGGTCAGGCCAGGATGCGGTCGTGGATCCGGGCGCGGAGGTCCGCGTCGAGGCCCAGCGCCGCCTCCAGGTAGCCGTCGAGCGAGCCATGGGCCTCGCGGATCGCGGCGAAAGCCTCGGCGAGATATTCCGCCTCCACCCCCATGGCCGTCATCAGGGCCTCGTCCGAGGCCAGGCGCCCGGTTTGCGTGCGAACCATCTCCCGCATCACCGGCAATCGTGCGGCCAGCCGCTCGGGCTCGTTGGTCAGGAGATAGTCCGCCCAGATGTCGTCGTCGTGGACGCCGGCCACATGGTGGGTGAGCGCGCAGATGATGCCGGTGCGATCCTTGCCGGCCGCGCAATGCACCAGGATCGCGCCCTCGGTCTCCGCCAGCGCGCGGAAGTACCGGCGATAGAGGTCGATGTGCCGGCGCTGGAACGGCGCGTGGCGGTAGTAGTCCAGCATGTAGTCCCGGAACGAACCCACCGTGAGATCTGAGCCGGCGATGAAGGTTCCCCACTCGTCGGCAGTGTCCTGGCCGATGTCGTTCTCGATCACCGACACGTCGAAGCCGGCCCAGCGCCGGGAGGGATCGCGCTCGCGCTCGTTGGACCGGCGCAGGTCGACGATCACGCCGAGGCCCATGTCGGCCAGCTTCGCAAGGTCGGCGTCGGTGGCCCGCGCCTGGTGCGCCGAGCGGTAGAGCAGGCCCGGTTTCAGCCGCCCTGGCCCCGCGGCGTAATCCCCGAAGTCGCGGAAGTTGTCGATGCTCTCGAAACGGACATGGCGGGTCATGCTCCGCCGCATACCCCTCTTCCGTGAAAACTTCGAGGCAGACGCTGCGTCAGCCCGCCCGCGCCCGCCACTTACCGGAACGGCGGCTCGTCGAAGCTGCGGAGCTTGCGGGAGTGCAGGCGCACGCCCTCCTCGCGCAGCAGGTCCATGGTCGCCACCCCGATCTGCAGGTGCTGGCCGATGGCGCGGTCATAGAAGGCGTTGGCCTGGCCGGGCAGCTTGATCTCGCCGTGCAGCGGCTTGTCGGAGATGCACAGCAAGGTGCCGTAGGGCACGCGGAACCGGTAGCCCTGGGCCGCGATGGTGGCGCTTTCCATGTCGATGGCCACGGCCCGGCTCTGGTTGAACCGCCGCGCGCTGGAGGAATAGCGGAGCTCCCAGTTGCGGTCGTCGGTGGTGACCACCGTGCCGGTGCGCAGGCGCCGCTTCAGCACCTCGCCGGTCTCGCCGGTGACGATCTCGGCGGCGCGGTTCAGCGCCACCTGCATCTCGGCGATCGGCGGGATGGGGATCTCCGGCGGCAGCACTTCGTCCAGCACATGGTCGTCGCGCAGGTAGGCGTGGCCCAGGACGTAGTCGCCGATCGTCTGCGACCCACGCAAACCGCCGCAGTGGCCGATCATCAGCCAGGCCTGCGGGCGGAGCACCGCCAGGTGGTCGCAGATGGTCTTGGCGTTTGACGGGCCGACGCCGATGTTCACCAGGGTGATCCCCGCCCGGCCCTCGGCCATCAGGTGGTAGGCCGGCATCTGGTGCTTGCGCCAGGCCGCGGCGGCCACGAAGGCCTCCGGCTCCGGCGTCTCGGCGGTGACCAGCACATTGCCCGCCGCCGACAGCGACTTGTAGGGACCGCCCGCCTTCAGCTGCCCGCAGCCCCAGCGGACGAACTCGTCGACGTAGCGGTTGTAGTTGGTGAACAGGATGTACTGCTGCACGTGCTCGGCGGGCGTGCCCATGTAATGGGTCAGCCGGGCCAGCGAGAAGTCGGTTCTGAGGCCGTCGAACAGCGCCAGCGGCCGGGGCGCGTCGCCGCGCTGCGACCAGGAGCCGTCGACGATCTCGTCGCCGATGAAGGCCAGTTCCGTGGTCGGGAAGTGCCGGGCGATCTCCGCCGAGCCGATGTCGGCCATGGCCGCGGCCTGGGCGTCCAGCACATAGGGGAACGGCATCTCCTGCTTGGAGCGGCCGACCTCGATCTCGACCTTGAAGTCCTGCATCACCAGCGAGAGCTGCTCGATCAGGTAGTCGCGGAAAAGGTCGGGCCGGGTCACGGTCATGGCGTAGCGACCCGGCTGGCCGATGCGGGCATAGGCGCGGCCGATCCTGGGGAACGGCTGGCCGGCGGGCCAGTAGAGCCGAAGCTCGGGATAGCTGAAGGCGCCGGCCGCGCGGAGCGCCGGGTCAGGGGGCGGGCCGCCGGCGATGAAATCCTTGAGGGCGCCGCGAAGGGTCTCGACGGTCTTGCGGTATTCTTGCTCCAGCCGGTCAACGATGCCGACTGCGTCTGTCTTTGCTGTCATGGCGCATTATAGACAAGCCGCCCGGTGATGGGGAGAGCCTGCGAGCCGCGCGCCGCGGCGGGGCGGGCGGACGGCCCGCGCCTCCAGGCATCGCCGCCCTCGCGACCAGGATGGACGAGGCGCGGCTTCCCGGCCACAAAGGCCGGTCGCAACCGGGCGGGCGCCTCCATGAATCGCATTTTCACGATCCTTATCGTCTCGGCCATGATCCTGGGAATCGCGGTGGGCTGGGCGGTGAACCAGTATGCGACCCCCGACCAGGCCAAGACCGTCGCCGAGAACCTTTCGATCATCACCGACGTCTTCCTGCGGCTGATCAAGATGATCATCGCACCCCTGGTGTTCTCCACCCTGGTGGCCGGCATCGCCCACATGGAGGACTCGGCCAGCATCGGCCGCGTCGGGATCAAGGCGCTGGGCTGGTTCGTCTGCGCCTCCATCGTCTCGCTGACCATCGGCCTGATCATGGTGCACATCCTGCAGCCGGGCTCCGGCCTCTCGCTGCCCATGCCCGACCCCGCCAAGGCCGGGACCGCCGTGGACATGACCAGGTTCACCTTGAAGGCCTTCATCACCCACATCGTGCCGGCCTCCATCGTCCAGGCCATGGCCGACAACGAGATCCTGCAGATCGTGGTCTTTTCGGTGTTCGTCGGCTCGGCCGTCGCCGCCCTCGACGATCGCGCGCCGCAGGTCCTGGCGCTGGTCGAGCAGATCGCATCGATCATGCTGAAGGTCACCGGCTACGTCATGAAGACCGCGCCGCTGGCGATCTTCGCGGCGCTCGCCGCCACCATCGCCACGCAGGGGATCGGCGTGCTGGCCACCTACGCCAAGTTCGTCGGCGGCTTCTACCTGTCGCTGGGCGTGCTCTGGGCGCTGCTGATCGCGGTGGTGACCCTGGTCGTCGGCCCCCGCGCCCTGAAGCTGATGGCTTCGATCCGCGAGCCTGCGCTGCTCGCCTTCTCCACCGCCTCCTCGGAGGCCGCCTACCCCGGCACCCTGCAGGCGCTGGAGCGGTGGGGCGTTTCCAAGCGGGTCGCCAGCTTCGTCCTGCCGCTGGGCTATTCGTTCAATCTGGACGGGTCGATGATGTATTGCACCTTCGCGACCCTGTTCATCGCCCAGGTCTACGGCGTGCACCTGTCCATCGCCCAGCAGATCACCATGCTGCTGCTGCTGATGGTGACGTCGAAGGGCATGGCCGGCGTGCCGCGCGCCTCCCTCGTCGTCATCGCCGCCACCCTCAGCTATTTCCGCCTGCCGGAAGCCGGTCTGCTGCTGATCCTGGCGGTCGACCACCTGCTGGACATGGGCCGCTCGGCCACCAACGTCGTGGGCAACTCCGTCGCCGCCGCCGTGGTCGCCAAGTGGGAGAACCAGATCGAGGTCCCCGCCGCCAAGCCCGCCACAGCTTAGGGTCGCCGCCCGCGGTTAGTGCGGTTTCGGCACGCGCCAGCCAACTGAAACGCCGAGATCGCAGCCGCCCTCTCCTCACCCGTAGGGGGAGGGGGACCGCGCAGCGGTGGAGGGGGAACGCCATTGCACGGCTTTCAGGTATACTCCAACCCTCGCGCCCAATGGTCGATCGTCCGCAGAGCGGCGTCCAAATCGTCGCGGATCAAGCTTGCTGACAATCGCAGCGTCCGCACGCCTTGCATGGCCACCCACTCGTCGCGCCGCGCATCCCGCTCGGGATTGGCGCCAAGCCAATGGGCCTGGCCGTCGATCTCCACGGCCAGCTTTGCCCGATCGCAGTAGAAATCCAGCACGTATGGGCCGAAAGGATGCTGCCTGCGGAAACGCCAGCCTTCCAGGGTCTTCCGACGCAGCGCGACCCACAGCCGCGCCTCGGGCGGGGTCATCCGACGCCGTAAGGATCTTGCGCGCTGCACGGTCGCTTTCGGAGCTTCCATCGAGCTTGAGTATAGCACGCCATGCAGCGGGCTTCCCCCTCCACCGCGTTCCGCGGTCCCCCTCCCCCTACGGGTGAGGAGAAAGGGGCGGCTTAGTCCGCCGTTAGGGATATCGCTTAACCGGACGTTCGGCTCGAAGGCCGATGGTTGGACCTAACAATTGCCAGTCCAAGGTCCTCCGCCCGCGTGTCCAAGGCCGCCGACAAGATTACTGATCTCTGGGCGCGGATCGCGGAGCTGGAGGCAGAGCGCGAGCTGACGCTGCGCCTGGCCCAGACCGACTCCCTCACCGGCCTGGTCAACCGCGGGGCCTTCACCTCCGAGCTCTGCGAACGGCTGGAGCGCGCGCAGGCGCAGGGCCGCACGCTCGCCCTCTTCGTCATCGACCTCGACCGCTTCAAACACCTCAACGACACGCTCGGCCACCACGCCGGCGACCTCTACCTGGCCGAGGTCGGCGCCCGGCTCAAAGCCGATTGCGGGCCGGACGAGCTGGTGGCCAGGCTGGGCGGCGACGAGTTCGCGCTGATCTCCGATGGCGAGGACGTGCCAAGGCGCGCTCAGCGCCTGGTCGCCCAGCTCGCCAGGCCGCACGCCATCTATGGCCGCGCGGTCGCCCCCGGCGCCTCGGTGGGCGTGGCGGTCTTCCCCGACGACGCCGCCGGCGCGGGCGACCTGCAGCGGTTCGCCGACATGGCGCTCTATCGGGTGAAGACCAAGGGTGGCCGCCGCTGGTCGGCCTTCGACGGCGAACTGCGGGCCGAGCACCAGCGGCGCGACACCTTCGAGGCCGAGTTGCGCCGCGCCATCCCGGCCGGCGAGATCGAGCCCTGGTTCCAGCCGGTGGTCGACTCGGCCGACGGCCGCATCGTCGGCGTCGAGGTCCTGGCCCGCTGGCGTCATCCCGAGCAGGGCCTGCTGACCCCCGCCGCCTTCGTGCCCATGGCCGAGGAGCTGGACCTGATCGGCCGCATCGACGAGGCGGTGTTCGAAGCCGGCTGCGCGCGCGCCGCGCCGTGGGTGGCCGAGGGGCTGATCGACGTGGTCTCGTTCAACGTCTCGCCCCGCGACCTGATGGACCCGAGCTTCTCGCGCAAGCTGATCGCGCGCCTGCGCCAGACCTCGCTGCCGGCCACCGCGCTCACCGTCGAGATCACCGAGACCTTCCTGCTGCAGGACCTGGCCCTGTCGCGCCGCCACATCGAGCGGTTGAACGCCAAGGGTGTCAGGGTGGCGCTCGACGACTTCGGCACCGGCTATTCCAACCTGCGCGCCCTGATGGGCCTGCCGATCCAGACGGTGAAACTCGACCGGTCGCTGATCGCCGGCGTCGCCAGCGATCCGCGCGTCGCCAAGCTGGTGGGCTCGATGCTGCACGCCGCCCGCGCGCTTGGCGTGCGCATCGTCGCCGAAGGCGTTGAGGAGGAGGCCCAGGCGCTTTTCCTGCGCGCCGCCGGCTGCGACCGCATGCAGGGCTACTGGTTCGCCCGCCCCATGCCTGCCGACCAGATGCAGACGCTGCTGCGCGAACGCGTCGCCGCGGCCGTCCCGGCGCTCCCCGAAGAGCTCAGCCGCCGCCGCGCCAACGGCTGACGACGCCGCGCACAGGCCCTCAGGACAACGAGGCCGCGACGCCCTCGCGCGCCCAGAGCTGCCGGGTGAGCACCCCGACCCGCGCCTCGATCGCCGCCGCCGCATCCAGGCAGGCGCCTTCCTGATAGCGCGAGCCGATCAGTTGCACCCCCAGCGGATGGCCGTCCAGCAGGCCCACCGGGGTCACCGCGATCGGCAGGCCCAGCACGCTGAGCGCCGAGGAGAACCTGAGGTCGTCGCCGAGGATCCGGCGCACGGCGTCGTCGTCGGCCAGGTCGCCGTTGACCGCCAGCGCGCGCTTGACCGACACCGGCGTGAGCACGATCGGATAGGCCTCGAGGAACGCCAGCCAGTCCCGCAGGACCCGCGCGCGGAACGCCAGCGCGCGCATATAGCCCTCGCCGTCGAGGATCGTCGCCATCCGCAACAGGCCGTCGAGCGCGCGGGCGAAGTCCGGGCTCGCCCCCTGCAGCATCTGCTCGGCCTGCAGCGTGGCGATCTCGGTGGTGATCAGCTCGGCCCAGAGCTTCCAGGTGGCGGCGAGGTCGGGGACCTCCACCTCGGTCACCTCATAGCCCGCGTCGGCGAGGTAGCCGGCGGCCCGGGCGATCAGCGCCATGACCTCGGGATCGGGCTGCATGTCCGCGGGGACTTTGGCCAGCGCCACCTTCACCGGACCGGCGCCCGCCGGCGCCAGCGGCGCCGGAACCCACCACGGATCGCGCATGTCGCGCCGCGCCATCACCTCCAGCGCCAGACGCACGTCGGCCGCGTCGCGGGCCAGCGGCCCCTGGACCGACATCAGCTGCGCCATCAGCGGCCGCTCGGCCGGAGCGCTGGGGTTGAAGGCCGGAATGCGCCCCAGCGTCGGCTTGATGGTCGAGACCCCGTTGCAATGCGCCGGCCACCTCAGCGACCCGCCGATGTCGTTGCCGTGGGCGATGCAGCCGATCCCCGCCGCCACCGACGCCCCCGCGCCGCCCGACGACCCGCCGGCCGTCACCGCGGGGTCCCAAGGATTGAGCGTCAGCCCGTGCAGGGCGTTGTCGGTGCAGACCCGGAACGAATACTCCGGCGTGTTGGTCAGGCCGATGACGATCGCGCCGGCGGCCCGCAGGTTCTTCGTCACCGGCGCATCGCCCGGCGCGATGTTGCCGGCCAGCGCCACGGCGCCGTTGGAGTTGGCCTGGCCCTCCACGTCGATGTTGATCTTGATGGTCACCGGTACGCCGTGCAGCGCGCCGAGCGCGTCGCCGCGCGCCCGCGCCAGGTCGGCGGCGCGCGCGGCCTCCAGCGCCTGGCCGGTCATGTCGACCACCACCGCGTTCAGCGCCGGGTTGGCCCCGCGCAGCCGGGCGACGTGGGCGTCCATCACCGCCTCGCAGGAAATCTCGCCGGACGTCGTCGCCCGGGCGGTCTCTACCGCGGACCACTGCCAGATCGGTTGTTCGTCCATGCAATCCCCTGCGTTCGCGCGGAGGCTACTGTGGGGCCGGCGGCCGCAGCCCGTCCATCAGGATGTCGATCAGGCGCCGCGCGCTGGCTTCCCAGCCCGCCGTCGCATGGCCGTGGGTGAAACCGATCAGCGCCCGCAGCAGGTCCTTCGCATCCACGCCGTCGCCGATGTCCCCGCTCGCCGGAAGGGGCGTAGAGCTCCGTCGTCGTCCCGGCCCGTCGCCAACGCGGCGACGATCACCTTCTTGGCGGTGATATAGTCCACGAAGAGCCCCATCCTGCCCCCCCCCCGAAGGAGACCGACCATGGCCACGCAATTTGGCGCCACTTCCACCACTGACGAGGTCCTGGCCGGCGTCGACCTCGCGGGCAAGCGCATCCTGGTCACCGGCGTCTCCGCCGGTCTCGGCGTCGAGACCGCCCGCGCGCTCGCCGCCCACGGCGCCCAGGTCGTCGGCGCCGCCCGCGACCTGAAGAAGGCCCATGCCGCCACCGAGGTCGTCCGCGCGGACGCGAAGAACGGCGGCGGCCTTGAGCTGGTCCAGCTCGACCTCGCCTCGCTGGCCAGCGTCCGCGCCTGCGCCGACGCCCTGGTGGCCGACGGCCGGCCCTTCGACGTGGTCATCGCCAACGCCGGGGTCATGGCCGCCCCGTTCGGCAAGACCTCCGACGGCTTCGAGACCCAGTTCGGCACCAACCACCTGGGCCACTTCGTGCTGGTCAACCGCATCGCCTCGCTGATGAAGCCCGGATCGCGGCTGGTGAACCTCGCCTCGTCCGGCCACCGGAACTCCGACGTGAACCTCGAGGACCCCAGCTTCGAGCACACGCAGTACAGCCCGTTCACCGCCTACGGCCGCTCGAAGACCGCCAACATCCTCTTCGCCGTCGAGTTCGACCGCCGCCACAAGGCTTCGGGCGTGCGCGCCGTCGCCGTCCACCCGGGCGGCATCCACACCGAGCTCGGCCGCCACCTGAAGCCCGAGCAGATCCAGGCGTTGGTCAACTCCCGCGACGCCGCCGCGCCCGCCGGCGCGCCGGCGTTCCTCTGGAAGACCCCCGCGCAGGGCGCCGCCACCTCGGTCTGGGCCGGCGTCGTCGCGCCCGCGGACCTGGTGGGCGGCCACTACTGCGAGGACTGCCACGTGGCGGAGCTGCAGGAGGACGTCGCCATGCGCGTCGGTGTCCGTGGCTACGCCCTCGACGCCGAGCGCGCCAAGGCGCTCTGGGCCAAGAGCGAAGAGATGGTCGGCGAGACCTTCTGAAACCAGCCCGTCAGGGGCGGAGCGCCTTCGGGCGCTTCAAGCCGAGCTTCCTGAAGCCATGCCCGACGAACGCAAGCAAGATCGCTACGCCCTGCGCCCCGACGCCGCCGGATGGACCGTCTATGTGATCTGGACCGGAGAGCCCGCCGTGGTCGGCGCCGCGCCGCAGACCGGCCTGCCCGAAGCCGACGCCAGGCATATGGCCGCGCTGCTCAACACCCAGGCGCGCCGCGGCGACAGCTCGATGCGGCGTTGAGGCCCGATCGGCTCAGGCGCCGATCCGCAGGGGGACGCCCGGCTTCGCGCGGCGCGAGCGATCAGAAGTCCGTGACGCCGAAACGCGCGAGGCCCTGGTTCACCCCGGGCGGATCGAGCACCGTAAGGTCCAGCTCGACCGGCTCTCCGATCCACCGCCCGAGGTGGGTGTGATCGCCCAGGTCGTCCAGGGTCAGGGGATGGATCAGGACCCGCAGGCCGCAACTGCGCATCCTCGCTTCGACATGGGGCGCCAGCCGCTTCTCGAAATGGATCTCGAATTGCGAGGTGATGTGCGGCCCGGCCTTGCGGTCCCGCAGCTCTCCGACAAAGCGGATATCCGAAAGCGGGTCGTCCGCGTCGGCCGCCCGCAGGCTGTCCCGCAAGGCGGCCGCGACGGGGCGCTCGTCCGCCGAATAGTAGACATGGGCGTGGAAAGGGGAGTCGTCAGGAAGGTCATCGGCCATCTGGGGAACCTCGCGCGGGTACATCTCGGGTAGCGCAAGCGGCCTCGCGGGTCGTCGCGGCGAGCCCCGCAAGGTCAGATCGCGCCAGGTCTTCGGCCGCCTTGCAACATTTATCGGCCTCGGCCGTTTGCATGACCACGCCAATAGGAAGACAGACCATGCACAAGATTACAGTCGCCGCGCTTCTCGCCTCAAGCGCCCTGGCCTTGGCCGTGACCACGCCGGCCTATGCCGACAAGCACGACCGCGCCCGCGAAGCCATCGCCGCCGCAGAAGCCAAGATCCATACCGCCGAATCGCTCGGTGCGAGCACCGAGGCGCCGCGCGAGACCGCGGAGGCCCGGGCCGCCCTGGCGATGGCCAGGGAAGACCTGGCGTCCGGCCACAAGTCGTCCTCGATCGATGGCGCCATCCGGGCCTCGGCCCTTGCCGACACCGCCATCGGCGTGTCGCAGCGGCGCAAGGACCAGTCCGTCGCCGCGGCGCAGGCCGCCCAGCGGGACACGCAGGAGGCCGCGCGGGAAGGTGTCGCCGCAGCGCGGGACCAGGCGGCCGTCGCCCAGCAGCAGGCCGCCGACGCCAACTCCCGCGCCGACGCCGCCCAGCAATCCGCGGCGGCCTCGGCAGCCGAAGCCGCCGCCGCGCGCAATGCTGCGGCCCTGGCCGCGCAGACCCCGCCCGCCCAGGTCGAGACCACCGTCACGACCCAGCAGCCGGCCAGCGCCCGCCGCACCACGACGCGCACGCATGTGACCCGGCGCACGACCACCAGCCGTCCCGTGGTCGTGGCCCCGTCGTCGGTCACCACCACGACCAAGGTGACCCAGCCGCCGAACTAAACCCAGAGCAGCTGACGGGCGCGGCCGCACTCGAACACGCCGCCGCGCTGCCTGCTTCCCTCGCTCTTGCGGGGAGGCCCCGTGAGCATCCGCCGGCCCGCCCCGGGCTTACGTCCCGGCCTGATCGCCTGTGGAGCCCTCAGGATGGCGCCCGCCACCTGCGCCCCGGCCGGTTCTGCAGCCGCGCGTGCCGCGTCCGCAGCGGCGCCAGGCGCCGGCGCAGCACCTCACCGCTCGTCGGGCCGGCCTCGTCCAGGATCACCTGCATCTGGTCCAGGTACCAGTCCTCGCGCCAGTCGCAGGCCTGCGCCACCTCAGCCGCGAAGTCCGCGTGGCGCTTCACCCAGCCATAGAGCGTCCCGGCCGCCGGCATGCCCGGCTCGCGGCTCAGGCTCCGCAGCGACGCGCCCTGGACGATCTGCGCCAGGATCGCCTCGGTCAGCTCCGGCGTGCGCAGACCGCCCCGTGCGCGCCGGCCCCAGCGGAACGCCAGGCGCAGCGCCTTGTCCCAATCCGGCCGCTCCTTGCGCCAGCGATAGACCACCACCCGGCAGGGCAGGCTTGGGTCGGTCTCCAGCATCCGCCGCAGCCCCTCGCCCCGCACCACGCGCACGTAGATCCGGTCCGCCACCGCCTGGTCGAACGCCCGGAAGCGGCCCCCCAGCCGCCGGGCGCGCTCGGCGTACCGCGCGCCCTTCAGCCGCCAGAGCTCCTCGGCGAAGGCCCCTTGTGTCCTGCGCCAGTGGATGTAGGTCCGCTGGCTCGGCATCCCCGGCTGGTCCAGCAGGTCGTTGATCCGCTCGCCCGCCCGCACCCGCGCCAGGAACGCCTCGGCCTTCGCCTCATCGAACGCGAACCGTCGGCGCCAATCCCCCCGCACCCGCGCCTGCGCCAGGTCGCGTGCGAACGCCGGATCGGCCCGCCGCCACACCTGCACGCTCCCCGCGCACGGCATCTCGGCCGCCTCACAGATCGCCGTCACCGTCTCCCCCAACGCCACCCGCTCGACGATGGCGGCCTTGATCAGATGGCGGGCGGGATAGGCGAAGGACATGGCCGAAGATTATCAAAACCTGGCCTTGCCTCCAAATATTTGTTCTGCTTTTGTTCTAGCCGTGGGATCAATGGTGGGGAGACATCTGACGATGCGCCGAAACACCCCAAAACGTGTCATCCCGGTTTTCGCGGCACGCGAAAGACCGGGACCCATACGCGCTTGAGCGACGAGACGACCTACTGGGTCTACATCCTCGCCAGCCGGCGCCACGGCACGCTCTACGTGGGCGTCACCAACAGCCTCGAACGACGCGTCGCCGAGCATAAGGCCAAGAAGGTTCCCGGCCTCACGAAGCGCTACGGCGTGGACCGCCTCGTCTTCTACCGCGGCTTCGGCGAGGTCACCGAAGCCATCCGCTTCGAGAAGCAGCTCAAGCGTTGGCGGCGCGACTGGAAGATCCGCCTGATCGAGGAAGAGAACCTTCTCTGGGACGATCTCTACGTCGCGATGATGAGCGACGGCCCGCTGCATCCGGACTTGGTCGGGCTGGTGCGGCCGACCTGAGAGTCAGGCGCGTATGGGTCCCGGTCTTCGCCTGCGGCGAAACCGGGATGACACCGGTAGGAGGGCCCGGCCCACACCCCACCGACACAAGGCGCTCACCCCCGCCCACCCCCGCTCACCCCAACGATGTCATCCCGGTTTTCGCGGGACGCGAAAGACCGGGACCCATACGCGCTTGAGCTGCAGGAAATGGTGCTGCTGTCCCCGTATTCTGGGCCATAGCGGGGAACTATCCGGTTGACGTACCATGATCTAGCGGTAGTATGGGGCTCAGAAAGCGAGCCCTCAGATGCCGTCCCGCAAATCCACCATCAAGGCCAACCGCGCTAACCGGAACGTCGGTCGCAAGACCAACCTGGCCGACCCGATCTATCACGATGACGACGCGGCTCGCGCGCATCTGGAAAGCCTGCTCTGGCCGCAAGGCCCAGTCTGCCCGCGCTGCGGCGTCATGGAAGACCGGATCACGAAGCTCCAAGGCGCCAGCACCCGCCCCGGCGTCTACAAGTGCAAGGATTGCCGCAAGCCGTTCAGCGTGACCGTTGGGACGGTCATGGAGCGGTCGCACGTCGCGCTGCACAAATGGGTTTTGGCCGCGCACTTCATGGCGGCGAGCAAGAAAGGGATGAGCGCGCTGCAACTGCAACGGATGCTCGGCACGAACTATGAAACCGCGTGGTTCCTGTTCCACCGCCTGCGCGAATGCCCCAAGGGCGAGCGCGGCCCGATGGGCGGCGAAGGCAAAACCGTTGAAGCCGACGAGACTTACATCGGCGGTAAACTCGCCAACATGCACGCCAGCAAGCGTCCGGCGCGCGACGTCGCGATGGACCGCAAACACAAGGTTGTCGTTCTGGTGGAACGCGACGGTGAGGCTCGCTCATTCCATGTGGCGAACGTCACGGCGAAGACCCTTCGCAACGTGCTGGTGACCAACGTAAGCCGCAAATCAGACCTGCGGACCGACGGCTCCAACATCTACCTGGGCGTTGGCACCGAGTTCGCGAGCCATGCTTGGACCGACCACGCCAGCGGCGAGTATGTTCGCGCCGGCGACGTTCACTCCAACACCGCTGAGAGCTACTTCGCGATCCTCAAGCGCGGCGTGTACGGCTCGTTCCACAGCATCAGCGAGGCTCACATGCATCGCTACTTGGTCGAGTTCGATTTCCGCTATTCGACCCGCACGATCTCAGACGTAGAGCGCGCCGAAGAACTGCTGCGCGGCGCCAAGGGCAAGCGCCTGATGTATCGACAGCCTAACGAAGGCGCGCACGCGTAAACAGAAGGCGAGGCGCATCCTCCACAAGCGAAAGCACGGCGTCCACAAGCGGCGCTAGTTGCTGTGCGATAATAAGGAGTTGTCGCCGCTGATTCGGCCTCCGGGGCGGGTGCTCACCCGCCGGGCATTTCGCCCATGGAGACTACCGAAATGGCTAAGAACAACTGCGGCTGCAAGACGCCCCCGAAGGGTCCAAAGACCGTCCCGGTCAAACCCTTCGTCAGGCGTCCTGCGCGTAAGTGCTAGTACCTAGTTAGCGTCGGGGGATCGGTCGGCTTCACTCCGGCCGGTCCCCTTTTTCGTAGCCGTGTTCGCTGTGGGCCGCACCCGCTTTTTGCGGGGCTGTGGCGGGGTGCGCAGCGCTCGCAACAGCGCGGCGTCTCGCTTGGCGTCGTCGTCGTGGTCGTCCGTCATGCCGCGACCATACCACCAGATGGGGCTATTCCGATGCTTCGACAGAGCGCCATCAGGGTACGGGCCGAACGGTTGTTGGCGGGCACCGCAAGCGCCCAGGACGTGGATCTGATGTTGGCTGACATTAGGTTTCTGAAGGGCACCGACCCGATCCTGAAGGAGGTTTGCCACTTCGCGGCCCATCGGGGCCTCAAGGACGTCGGTGAGGTGCAGAAGATGGCCACGGCGATTCACACCGCCTTGGTGCATGCGCTCGACACCGGAGGTCCGTTCGACACCAAGACGGCCATCAAGGATGCTGCCCTAGCGAAGGCCTTCGTCGCCTCACTCATTAACTGCGGCATCCTCCCCAAGCACCGTCTCGCCAGTCCCCGAGCTGTCAGCCTCCCAATCACGCTGGCGGCCGTCTGCGCCATGCATGGAACCGACGTGAAGCTGGCGAATGGGGATGTAGCTAGGCTCGGGCTCCGCGTTGGCGCGAATGGCACCCTAGAAGTTGGCGCCTATCTGCCTATCACGAGGCCCAAGGCGGTCACGGTCAACGTCGCCGTCTTCGTGACATCCGTGCCGATAACGTCCGTTTGTGAAGGTCGACTGTTGGTTGAACTTCAGAACCCGAGCCGGGTAGTTGACAGCGAAACAACCGTCGAGCGTTCGCCCGCGATGATGCTCAGGTTTCTGGAGTAGCAGCCTCGGTTTGAGGGAAATCCCGCACCCACTCGGCTCCGTTCCGGCTCGCTTCCCCTAGCGCAGCCAGGGCGCCGCCGATGTCAGCTGTCAAACTGGCAAGCGCCGCCCTTAGGCGTCCGTTCTCCTCTCGTAACGTCTCCAAGTCTTGCGCCGGCCTGTCCATCAAATCCTACATCTAGTACTTGGTACGTCAACCGGATAGTTCCCCCATAGCGCCTCGAACAAATGGAGGTCCTCAGCGCTCGGGCGTTTGTTTCTGGATCAGGTCGAAGACCTGCCGTGCCGCGGCGACTGACATAAACTGCGGTGTGGGGTCGAACGACGGAATCCAGACAGAGAAACCTGACCCGCCAAAAGCGAACAGGGATGCTGGAGCGTCAAATCGCAGTGTCCCTCGGCCGTCGGAGCGCTCGCTGAGTTGGATTTGCGGCAATCGATCAAAGTTCACCGCAGTGAAGCTGCTCGAAGGATGCGTCTTGAGAATGAGAATGCGGCGGTTGGTCACCGCGTAACGCGTTCCGCCACGGACCCAGGCGTCCAGAAAGAACCGCCCCACGCTGAAGAACAGGCCAAAGGCGACGAAAGGCAGCCCAAACAGGGCGAAGGAGCCCCCGGCTTGCGCCGCCCCGAACATCCAGAACACGATGAACGCGCACCAGAGAATGCTGAACGGGATCAGGAACGCATCGCGCCCGGTGAGAAGAAGCCCCTCGGCCGGTCGACCGGACCAAAGCACGCTTTCACCCCGCAACAAGCGGCCGGAAAACTCACCGTCACCCATTCGGCCCCCTACTTTACGCCCGCCAGCAGGCTAGGGGCGAGCCACCATGTCCGCAATGGGTCGAACACGGGGTCGCGCCTGTCGGAAGGCGTCCGTCCAGACGGCCCCCGCCATAGATCCCACGGCAGCCAGTCTGCCTGTCGGTCTCGGCGCCTCAAGGACCGGCCTCAGGCCGGCCGCGCCGCGGCGGCGCTCCGCGCCGTCCTTGACTTGCCGAGGCCGGCAGGCTCGCATCCGACCATGGGATCAATGGTGGAGAGGCGTCGCCCACGACGCGCTCTCGACGGCGAGGTGCGATAGCTTGAAAGCCGTTTTCGACACCAAGCCGGGCTCCGGCTACGACGACGATATCATCCGCCGCTACCACTTCCCGACGCAGAGCAACTACCTCGCCGCCGCAGAGGCCGCTGTTGGCGACTGGATCGTCTACCGCGAGCCACAACGGAACAAGGGCCGCCGCGCCTATATCGCGGTCGCCCGCGTCGTGGGTATCGAGCCCGACCGCCTACGGACCAATCACGCCTACGCCATCATGGCCGACTACCTGCCCTTCGACCGCCCGGTCGCGTTCGCTGGGGACGGGACCTATTGGGAAGCCCCGCTGCGCGCGATCGAGAACGCCAGCCGCGTCGGGGCGACCCTTCAGGGCAAGGCCATGCGCCCGCTGGCCGACGCGGACTTCAGCGCCATCGTCACGGCGGGTCTTACCGAAACCCTGGATCCGGAAAACGCCATTCGGCTGGGTCTGGTCGGCGTCGCTGAGGCGGCGGCCCCCTTCGCCTACGACGCCGTCCCCGGCCTCGATCAGGTCCGCCGCGTCGAGCAGATGCTGGTGAACCGCAAGATCCGCGACGCCAATTTCCGCCGTCAGGTCTGCGAAGCCTATGACGACCGCTGCGCCGTCACCGGCCTTCGGATCATCAACGGCGGTGGCCGCTCAGAGGTTCAGGCCGCCCACATCTGGGGCGTCGGCGAAGGCGGCCCCGACGTGGTGCAGAACGGCCTGGCCTTGTCCGGCACCGTCCACTGGCTCTTCGACCGCCACCTAATCTCGCTCACCGACGACTACCGGCTGCTGGTCTCCCACAACAAGGTCCCGGCCGAGCTGCGAAGCCTGTTCGAAAAGCAGATGGACAGGATTCATTTGCCGAGCGACGAACGGCTGTGGCCGCATCCGACTTACGTTGAGCGGCACCGCGAAGCTTACCTGGCTCATTGACTGCAAGAGGCGTCCGTCAGGACAGCCCTCGCCATAGTCCCACGGCAGCCCGTCTGCCTGCCGGTCTCGGCGCCTCAAGGACCGGCCTCCGGCCGGCAGCGCCGCGGCGGCGCCTCCCGCGCCGTCCTTGACTTGCCGAGGCCGACAGGCTCGCATCAACCGTGAGATTTGGGGGCGGAGCATCTGATGATGCGCGAGCCGCTGATGAAGGAGGACTAGCAGGCTGTTGAAGAAGTCTCACGCTGGGCGATGAAGTTAGCGTCGTCGCCGCCGTGGAAGCAGATTTGGCCCTTGAGGGAGCCATCAGACTGGAGTTTGGCCCATCCGTCGCCTTGGGCCTCG
>Ga0307517_10003202_pt1 | contig 25702 bp, 18 predicted proteins | sample 23_EM_MG_FD_194515 | JGI IMG/M metagenome (GOLD analysis project Ga0307517, IMG submission 194515) | Populus trichocarpa ectomycorrhiza microbial communities from riparian zone in the Pacific Northwest, United States - 23_EM | ecosystem: Host-associated > Plants > Roots > Unclassified | place... | reverse complement strand
ATTATTATCTAAAAAAATATATCATATTATTAAAATGACTAAAATCATTATGTTAGAATGAAGGTTGGTATTAATATTGACAAGATTGTTGGGCACCATCAAATAAAGCATTGCACAATTTTTGTTGTTAAAATAAAAATGAGGGGATTAACATGTTGGAGGAAATTAATTATCTTTTTTATATATGATATTGCTAATTACTTAAAAATCAAGTTACAAGGCTCAGGGGTAAGTAAAAAAATCAAAAAATTGATTAAACCGAGAAAACCAGAAAAAAATAATTGAAAAAACCGACCGGTTCAGTTTTATAAGTTTGAAATCGAAAAAACCGAACCGAACTCAAACCGGAAAAATCGAGTCGAACCAGTTTGAACCGGTTTTTGTCCAAAAAAACCAAATCAAAACCGATCGGTTTGAACCGGTTTTTTTTTAAAAAATTTAATTTAATTATTTTTTAATAAAAACCAAATCAAAAATAATTACCCCTAACCAAGCTTCTACAAGTTTGCACATGTAAATAGATATAATTAAAATCAGTTAACATTCTTAAATTTATTTTATTGTTGCACTCTTCTCTAAGAAAACAGTGCAGACTGCAGAGACTGCAAGAGAAGAGATGGTAAGAGAAGGGTGGAAAGTACAGACCACTTTTCTACAATTTGTTTTTTCAAAAAAGAAGGCAGCAATCACATAAAAACTTCTCTGTCATGGAAAGTAAGATCAACCCACAACGGAATACAGTAATCTTCCATTGATTCAACTTCAACACATGAACTATAAGCAAGGATTCAACTTTTGGGACCTAAAACATTTATGTGACTTTTTTTTTTTTTTTTATAACCCGGGGTGTCCGGACCAACTTGCGCGCACCACAACTATTCCTCGAGTCTACTGAACATCCTGCAAGCCCAGTAGACAGGTAAGACACCACGAAGATGACAGACGTGCACATAAAGAATCGAACTCGGGACGGGAACAAGGCAAACCTCGCATGTTGACCATTGTGCTATAACCTCAAGTGCATTTATGTGACTTGATATATATTGGTGATGTGCTTGTTGACTTGTAGATATGCATGGAAGTAGGGGTTTAGCGGTAATTAAATTTTCACCAGCCCTAATCATGTTTCCACAAACTCACTTTTTTTGACTTATTAATGACTTGGCTCCTTTTGTCTTTGCGGTTGGAGCTGCTTTTACTCTTGTATGACTTCAAAAATTGTCTGGAAATGGAAAGCTTGAAGCTCCGTCACAAAACAATATCATACACGCGCTAATGCTTGGCATTATAGTAATTTTTATGGTTATAGTTTTTTTATAAAATAATTTTAATTATAGTTTTAAGAAAAATATTAACTTACTTAAAAATACTATGAAATGGGTTTTTGCTTATAAAATAAATAAAAGGTAAGTTTTTATAAATAAAAAATATGTTATTTTAACTTTTATAAAACAAAATTTAAAATACAATCACGTATAAGGTTTATTAAGTCAAAAGATATTTGACTAATTAAATAGTTTTTTTTATATATAAAAGTGGTTATTATCATAATTCTAAAAGTGATTATTATTATAATTTTAAAACCTGATTTTAGAGTTGACTCGGGACAAGGTTCAAGTCACGGGTCGAGAGAGTTAATCCAGCTAACCCAAATGTTTTTTAAAAAATAACCAAAATAATCTTGTTTTGACTATTTTTTTCAAAAAAATCAATGGTTTTTATCAATGTTTTATCTCAGGGTGACTTAAGTTTTTTACCCCATCGGATCAACTCATCAAATCAATCTTAGTTTTATAACCAGAATTATTATAATATTATTAATTTAAACACTTAATAAAAACTAAAAATTAAAGTAAAACAAATACTAATTATAGGTAAGTTTGATAAAAAAAAAAAATTTATTTCGTCTTATCCATTATAATCAAGTAGAATATAAAAATAATCAATTTTTCTTATACATTATTATTAAACACAATTCTATTTTTTTTTCCTTTTTTATATTTATTTTCTCTATCTCTGTTATTTCGGAAAGTAGACACATACTACGTAACAAATCAGCTCTCGTAGCGTGATGGAAAAGGTGGGGAAAAAGAATTTCGTGAAAGAAGGAACTTCTCAAGCCACGTTTTCCCCTCTCCAATACCCACTATTCAAAATCATCTTTTGAAGTCCAATTCAATTCTCAGGAAGGCCACAATGGCAAGTAATGCCTTGCAAAGAAGCAAAATGACTGAAAAAAACCATAATAGTACCAACAATTACCCACCAAACTCTCAACCATAATGTCTTTAGCATCACCATACCTCAACCAGAGATCAGAATCAGAATTCCTAAGTTGTTGGCCAAGACAATGCAGAGAAGAAGCAATGGTTGCACTACTGATCACACCAAGGCCAAGAAGGAAAGGGTTATTAAACCTGAAAGCCTTCTTTCAAAGAAGGTTGGCGTTTTCTTCTCTAGTGTCTTTGGTAAGAAGAAACCACCCAAGGCTTGCTCTAAGGTCCAAAAAAATGGCGATGGTTATCTCCCTTTTGGGGTTGCGCTAAGGCCTGCATCACCTGAGTACTATGCATTAAAGAAACTTTTGGAGATTGCGGAGGAGGAGGAGGAGGAGGAGGAGGAGGAGCCAAAGGTGGAAAAGAGAGAAAATACACCGAGCACGGCAGCAGATAATTATCTGAAAGTGTCATTTCCTTTCTTGAGCTTTTTCAGCCGGTATACTAGCCTGGGCTTCTTCAGAGGTAAACTCAACACCGGAAATGGACGGAACCATAACCTCCTTGGTGGTGTTGGCATGTCTGATACCCTGACCGAAAGAAAGGACAGCAGCAGCAACTTGCTTACGAATTCATCAAGCGTACTGAGTACCCGTCTTCAGAAGTTGAAGATGGCTGGATCCTTTGCAAAGACTGCGATGAGGCAGATTGGAGGAACATCAGAGCAAGTCAGGGAAGAAAGACGAGAAGAATGTGGTGAGGAGCTATGCAAGAAGAGGATTTTAATGGGAGAGAAGTGCAAGCCCCTCAATTTTTCTGGCTCCCTCCACTATGATGAAGACGGCATTTTGTTGCCTGAGGTGCTTCTGTTGTAAGTATTGGGAAAGCAACCTGTTCTTTCCTTAGGTTTTAATTGACTTCTTGGATTCAAATTCAGATGTTCTGTGGTTAAATTACCAGAATGGTTTTAATTGTTATGGACGCACATAAAAACTGTGTTCTGCAGTGTATCGATACACATCCCGCTTGTTTTTGTATTTTATAAGTTTTTATTTGAAAAAAAAGTAATTATTTTTATTTTTTAATGTTTTTAAATCATTTTAATATATTAATATTAAAAATAATTTAATTTTTTTTTAATATTTCTCCAAACAAAAAATATTTTAATTAGTTCTAAATTATCCTAAGATATCATTCATTGCACTTCATTTGTACTTTCTAGTATAATGCCGCTATGGACAAGTAATTCGACTCCTTCAATGTTTGGAATCCGTACTGAGCAAGTTTGTGATATAAAATTGGTTTATTTCCCAAATCACACCCATAGATTCTAGTTAAAAACTGAATGCGTTTGTCTGCGGCGCACCTCACAGAAAGCATGAATTTCATGCTTTCCAAGAGATGCACCGCGTTTAAACAAGCTCTAATTTGAGAGGATCAGCTAATTCAAAGAGGCAACGTGAACTAACTCCAGAAAATGGACTTCAATAATCAAGGAACAAAACAGCATTTGTTTGCCAAAAGAAATCCAATGCCTTAACCATCAGCTGATCAGCAAAAAATTGTGCCTTGTCCTAACAAAGTCTGATTTAACAACCCTTCTGAATCTGTACATTATACATGAAAGTATGGCTTTATAAGACATGAGCAAATATAAGAGAGCGAATTTCGGGCTACAGTTACCAGAGTTTACGTATGCCAGTAGGAGTACAGATGACTAAGGTGGTTTCAACCCAAGGGCTGCTCGGAGCTTATTAGCTTCTGCAATCTCTGGATCAGGGTGGTCTGTACCATCATCTTTCTTTTCCTTCTTCTCCCTCTTCTTCTTTGGTTCTTCTGCTCCATCTCTGCGCCTTTTAGGACTACTGCTATGGGCATGTCTTTTGCGATCCCGACTCCTACTTTGGCTCTGAGATAGACTCCTCTGTCTGCCACGGTCCCTATCCCGCCTTTCACGCTCCCTGCCTTCCCTTTCTCTTTCTCGCTCCCTCTCACAACCATAATCTCTTTCATCTTTCAAGCGATAGCGATCCCTGTCCCAGTCCCTGTCTCTCTCCCTGTCTCTCTCTCTTCCATGTCCACGCTCCCTATCATAGTCATGATCCCTGCATAAATAAGGAAAGCAGGAATGACACATAAGCTAACCCTGTTTCCAAGGAACCACGCATGTGCGGACTTTTTAGACATCAAAGTGGCACCTGAAATGCAATTCTCAACAGCCAGAAAAAAATAAAAGGGAAAGTACAGTAGCCATTGAAATTCACACGCCACCAATGCTCCAACAGCTGTGATGATAACATAAGCCATTGAAATTCACAAGTTCTCATTTGCAAGCATGCATTCACATGACAATTTTAATAAACAAAACCAGTTTCCTATAAAATAGTAGTTGATTTTATAGCTGGAAACATAAAACCCCTGACCTATTCAAATGCTCAGTGATTCAAAAGTTTTAAGTTTTTAATGGGAAAAAAAAAAACAAAACAAACAAACAAGATTTTCAATCAAGAACAGAAAACTAGCTGAGAGTCAAATTAAAATTAATATCGATGAACATGGAGGTACAGTTACAGTAAGATTGTCTGATCCATCATACTTCTCGCTGCACACTGCCAGTGCAGAGAAACCTGGCAGGATCATATGATTTTGCTATAGGAAGCTGTTTTAAACCAGCAATGGCTTTAAATGCCATGGTGATATAAATGTAGCACTTAACTACTGTACATATGATTGAACTGGTTTGATTGTTAAGACAACAGCTTCCAACATGGCTTCATAGTAGATTCTCAAAAAGTGAAACTCCTAATTCTGCATCATATCCATTCATGTGTTAAGACAGTTTTAAAACTCCAAAACCTTTCAACCATTATATACACTGGTTTGAAACCTCAACATCTACTCTGAGGGGGGAACCAAAAATGTGAAAAAGAACCTCAATATTAAGTTCCAAAGCTCAATGGAGTTCAACAATGAAATATATAAACACTGTGGTTCCTGTTATGTGCCACCAGATCTTCATTGCTACCATCTTTATTTCCATAACAATGTTTAATTGCATTCATATGCACATTTCTTCTAGCATCTTAGTAACTCATAAAGAGGCCAAAATAAGTTGAATACAAAAAATTCTCTGATAAAAAATATGAAATCACGAGTTACTGGAAGATGAATGTTCTTCCAGCATCCACTCACAACATTTTATGAGAAATCAGGAGTCAAAATGAGCAAGCCACTTACCTGTATCTGCGGCTGTCACGTCTTCTATCCCTATCCCTTTCCCTTGCAGGGCTTCTTTCATGGCAATAATCCTATAAAAAATTCATAAATTGATAAGTAAGACCAGTATGCAATGAAATTTTTGGAAAAAGGAAAGGAAAGGAAAACAATATTTGAAAAATCACTCAGATTGAGAAGGAAGGATACCCTTTCATCAGCACCATTGTCTAATCCATCAAGTTGCTCATTCTCCTCTCGCTCTTCCTCCTTTTCAAAATCATCTTCCAACACACACTTTGTAGTTTCAAGTGCACCAAGTGTTTCAATAGTCCATCTAACAATTACAGCTAAGGGTCACCCAAAAATCTTCATAGAACTGTTATTGAAGTGAAAATATAGAATTCAAAGAAATAAAAACCAAAATTACACAAAGAAAAGCAAAATGACTTAACAGATCAGAAGCTACTATTCCTATGGCAATAGAACATAAAAGGTCTTAACTGTTGTCTGCCCTGTCCAATTACTTGATATAAATTCCTAAGGTGGGTTATAGAAAAATTACCTTTTCTTAATACGTGGCAGAACAATATCACAAGAATAGTCTTATGTCAAATAGAGTTCGAAAATAAGTTAGTAAATTCATCTAAACAGTAGCTACAACACACAAAATACATCAAAAAGTTGCAATGAGAAAGCGATCAAAAGAAAATCAATAGAAAGGGGTTAAAGAACTTACTTCCATCAGTTAGTTTTTGCCTCAACTTTCGGTAGTCATTATACAAAGGCTCTAAATAACGATACACGTCAATATCAGTCCCAGTAAGTCGCAGATAAAAAGCACCAAGCACCCGCACGTATCTGCACCAAGACAATGAAAAGTCCATTTAAATTTGCGTAAGAAAAATTCATAACTGTAAAATACAAAAAACACAGAAGGGCCAAAAAGCACAGGAAAAAAAAAATTAAACACCAAAACCGTGTACAAATTCTAAGAACACAAAGTTTCTCATCCCTCCTCTCATCACCACTATCTCAAAAAAACAAACAGGTATCGAATTTAGTAAAATACAAAAATAAATTCTATTATTTTCCTCTATTACCTTATCTCCATTAATTTATATTCCATACCTTTTCCGTAGCAAAAAACAAAACAAAAACCATACAAGCTAAAAAAAACAGAAATTCAACTTAACCCTTCTTTCTTTCTTTCTTTTTCAACACCAAAACTTACAAGACCCCAATTCATTTTCTGCATAAACTAACAAAACCGCCTTTTGTTCTGATTGAACTTCCTCATCAACCAAACAAACCCCTCCCTCCTCCAAAAACAAATTTAATCAATAATAATCACGCTTTCAAAAAATTCAGAGCAATCAGCAACCAGCTTCATCCCCCCCCCAAAAAAAAAAAAAAAAAAACTTGTTAAACCCAAGTTATTCTTACTATCAACTACCCCAAATTGAGTGATTGTCCCCAAAAATAATTTTATTCAATAACAATAAGCAAAATTTGTTAAGAAAAAACAATAAAAATCACACATTTTCAATAAATCCAGAGCAATCAGAAATCAGCAACCAGGCATTAGATCCAATCCCCCCCAAAAAACAAATCAACCCCACAGCAAAATGTGTTAAAACCCTAGTTATATTTACTATTAACTACCCCAAATTGAGTAATTATCCCCAAAGAGCAGTAAACTAGTAATTAATCCAAATAAAAAGGCAATTAACACTAAATAGAGACTGATAATCACAAGTAGAATCAATATAGAAATAAACTCCAACGTAATTAAAAGTAAGTTAGAGAGAAATGATATAAAAAAGAAAATTAATAAATTTTAGTTACTTATAATCTTCATACTTTATAAATTCAACAACGATATCTTTCTCGGGCTGAATTTGCAGCACCTTCGTAATCAAGCACATAAACGGCGTCGGTTTTCGATTTCCTCCATAAGTACCTCCTAAGTGATCGAGCTCCATCGAGTAATGTCTCAGCTGTTAATCCGAAACATTGTTCTTTCCAGTACGTGTGTTGATAGATTTTGGACAGTAGGATCTTCTCCACTAGGTTCTGTGGGTTAGTCCCTTTTATGTTCTTCGCTGCTGGATCTGTTCGATTCGCTCTTTGGATTTCATTATTTTTTCCAGTGATAGAGAGAGAAACCCTAATAGAAGAAGGGGAGAGTTGAAAGAAGAAGATTGAGATGGTGCGTTTTGAATGAGGCCAGAGAGGACTAAATGAATAGGGCCCATAAACAATTTGGCCCATAAAGAGTCAGATCCAAACTTAAATAAACAAAATCAACCCCTTGTAGTTATTTTTTTTTTTTAAGAAAAAATTGATATTAGCTCAATATATTATTAAACCCGGACTAAATCAAGTATCTAATTGACCTAAAATCTTGTTAAGATTTAAATTAAAAATTAAATGAAACTTAACATCAAATCTAGATAACCTAATATATATAAATCCATATCCTGATCTACAAATAAAACCGGGCTTTACTTTAAAAAAAATGATACCCTTATAGGCCAGGTTTTATAACCTTACAATATTTCTTTTTAGTTTAGATTAGGTTTCCGATATTTTACTGTTTTTTTTATTTTTAATTTTTTTCAAGGATATTTTCATTATTTTGGTCAGGCTTGTTCATGGTTCGGTTCGATTCGGTTTGAACCACAAAAACCAACCGAACCGAGTACCTTAAATTTTTGAAAATACAAACCGAACCGAACCGAATTCTGGTTCAAACCGAACCGGTTCGGTTCGGTTAAATTCGGTTTTATAGCAAAAAAACCGGAAAATCTAATCATCCCATCAATGAAAGAGACATCTCCTAAATCAGATTGTAAATTAACAAACTGTAGAGAAAAAAAAGAGAAAAGCAAACCCCTAAATCTTGTCGTCAATTGATTTCAGGAGGAGATTAAGAACTTCAACATGGTAGAACCAAAAACCCATTCAAATCCCTGGCATCTAAACCCCTATAAGACTATAACTAACACCATTGAGTGTTGATCTCTGATTTCTACCCCCAGCCCTTTTTTATATATAAATTTAACCAAATAACTAGTATTCAAAAATCATAGCTATCATCATCAAGCAACTGCTGGGTTCTCATCAGAGAAAAAAGCATCAGATTCAGAGAGGGAGCCCTTCTCTTTGCGATCAGCAAAATCATCATCACCATCGAGATCTCGAGCAGGATCAGACTTGTTCATGGCGGAAAGAGCCTTGTCGAGGAAGGGTTTAAAAGCCATCTCAATAGCTTGCCACCCAAATGCAAGAGCCCTGAATGCAACCACTGCATGTAGTTGAAAACTTGAAAGGGAAAAGAAAAATGATTTTTGAGGTGGAAAGATGATTGCATTGCAGTCTTTGCCACAGACGGCGGTTTTTTGTGAGGGAAGAGGAGTTTGTGAAGGCAGGAGAGAGAGGGGGTTATGTTAGGTAGGGTTAGGTTAATTAACTATTTATACTCCTTGGCTGCCAGCGGGTTTTTTATGATTTTTTGGTTGGTCCGGTTCGGTTTATCGGTTTTATAACTAAAACCAAAACCAAACCGGACCTGTTAAAATTTATGGTTTTAAAAATCGGTTTAATCAGTTTTTCATCTCGGTTCGTTTTGTTCAGTTAATTCTTCTCTGGTTTTCTCGGTTAATCGGTTTTTTTGAACACCCCTAATTTTGATTAAGAACATCACATGCAAGGATAAAATGGTAAATACTTGGATTTAAACCGATTAAACTTGCAGGGTATATCAGAGGCGGTCAATTTTTCCTTCCAGAAATATGTCGATGGGTTTGATCTTTATGTGCTGAGTTTACGCCGTCTTCTATTTCACTTCACAACTACAGCAACATTTTCCTTCCATTTTCTTGGAAAGTGAATAAAAGAACTCTCCGGGTTTCAGCTTAAAGACCGTGAGACCGGATTCCAGTAAAGATTGCTTCTTATAAAAAATTCAAATTTTTAAAAAAACAATGTATGGCCACAAAGCTAAACGGGGCTGAATTATGAAGAAAAATTATCAGTTGATGAAACGACAGGAGTTTCTCGATGCTTGAAATTTAGAGCACTCACCAATTTTGACCCATAACCTGTCAGGAATTTACCTGTTCGTATCACTGTTATGAATTCTTACAGATATAAGAAAATGAAACAGAAACAAAAACTAGTCATGCTGAAGCTTTAACCCTGCCACTCAAGTTTTGAACTTCTAGATTTCCTTCCCACGTCCACTCCCATGAGTATGCGCAGCAACCGTGTTCACAATCACAAATGAGTTTATTAAGGGAGAAAAGGACAGAAATTATGGATACAAGACATGTTTAGATGGGCAAATACGTAGGGGAAAATGAGAAAAAAAAGGGGAGAAAATCAAGTAACTAGAGCTAACTAGACAAGTATACAAGAATGTTGTGTATCTAACCTTTGATAAGGGACATATGAGGGGGAGGGACTAAGGAACTAAATTCTATGTTGATGAATTACAGATGCCCATATGCAAATACAATGCACACTGCAAGGATTCTTATCTTTGCAACTGATCTAGCGTGTGGTTGCTTGTAGTAGATGATGATGTCGTCCTACCATTTAGCACCCCATTATCTACAGGCGGACTCGTTCCCCACTTCCCTTCTGATTCGGTGGGTTCTATCACCTTAACAGATCCATCTGTCAACCCCAAGGCTAACTGGTTTGGGTCGAGTGGATGCGTAGCAACAACTAGTGGGTACACAGTTTGGCTCCTGCAAAAAAATAAAAAAAGAAAGAAAGAAAATCATGGGCAAGCATGGATATCAAGAAGACATTAAATTCTAACTTCAGATTGCTTGAGCAGAAAGGCAAATGAAGAGTAAACAGATATTTGTTGAGAGTTTGATATGCAGTTTCATGCAGGATTTAGGTGAATCAAAGAGACTATGGGGCATGGAACACTACTAATTGAGACAGATGAAGCACTCAAGTACAAGGCATGGTAAAAAACACATACCCGTTGTATACTGAGGGGGCAATTCGGCATCTAAGCCTCAGGCTATCAGCATCAAACACTCCAATGTTACCATCACAGAATGTAGCATAAATCAATTGACTGTTGCAAGAGTATGCTGCATAAGATATGGGTGCAGAAACAGCATCTTGTGGTACCCACTGCAAAGGAAAATCAAAAGAATATGCATGTCACAACTGAATCAGCTTAAAGCAAACAAAAATTAAAAAATTATATCAAAACTTGTACCTGACGGATACGCTCCATCTTGGAGGCATCATATATTGCCAACTGAGTCTCATGAATCACAAGCAAGCGAGTCTGATCAGAGTGGAACTGTACACGGGTGTCACCAGTAGGTGACTTTCCTGCAGGAATTTGAATAGCAACTGATTTTCTCTTCTCCCATGTATCAATGCTCCAGATGCAAAGCTGCAAAAAGTAGTTATTACGGAGATTGGAATGAGTTGCAAAAGCAATTTTACACATGAATGGTCACATGGTCTTCAGATATAAGGGTTTTAATAGCATGACATCTTTAGTAAGTACAGACAGGACAAGCAAAGAAATTTATCTGCCAAGACATGCTTGAACAGTAATTGAGTGTTGATTGTTAATATCCAAAAATCATAAATTTTTAAGTAAATACTCAGAAATCAACTTCCACGGTGCCTGGAAAATGGCCATGTTCTACCCCTAAACCTCCTTTATCCATGATATCAATGATATGAATTGCATTTGACATCAACACTTCCTGATTCTTACACAAACACAAAAATGAGTCCTAAGTTAAACCTATAAAAGGAAAGGCATATTATCCATGCTTTATCTTTGTTTCCTTCTTTATGGTGACAGTAATCCAATCCTATTGGAGCACATAAATGGGATGTTAGGCAAACAGTGGTAAATAGATCAAATCAGCATCTCCACGGACACAAGTGCACGAGCAGCTAAAAAATTTAAAACCCAAAATGTAAACTCTCGGGCATGGTCAACTGCTTCACTATGATAGATTAAAAAAAAACAGCTAACAATTTTATTTTAAAAAAAAAACAAACAGCATTGCTCCTATTTACCTGTGCATCAGCACCTGATGATACCAAGATATTAAGATTGGTGGAAAAGGCTAAACCAGTTACTCGCTTCTGGTGACCCTTTAATTTTGATTTCACCTGGAAAAACAAAGCAGGAACATTAGATATGGTTAAGAGAGTGGAATGGTCTTTCAAGGACAAAATCAGCAGTCAGATTTTTAGCAAGTAATCACCTCATCCACTCTAACATTGTATATGTGGATAGTTGAATCCTCCATTCCAATGGCTATGATATTGTTATCCTGGGGATGGAATGCTAGAAAGGTTGAAGCAGGGGGAGGGGACATGAAAGTTGTCATCACCTGCAGATTAACCAATTCATTGAGACACTAAAAATTACAAGGCTATCTATATTTGCAAGACATGCATGAGCAGACAGACCTTGAATGTCATCATGTTAAACAGTGAAACCTTCCCACCAGTGGCTGACATTACATATGAGTCATTCTTTGAGAGAGCTATGCATGGGACTGCTTCTTCAAGGTTGACACCTGAGACATCATTAGTCATAAGAAGGCCACTGTTTGGTTGCCAATGCTGTGGAGCAACACTGGCGGTGGCCTTTTTAAACACCAACCTGCTTCAGAAATCCATTCATTGACAGAAAAAACTAAACATATTGATATCTATATATTTTAACCACATATTACCTTTCCACTTGGATTTTGTTCATTGCGTGGCCACTTCCAAAGCTTCTGAATACCATTTGCTCCTAGAGCCAACATGCCAACACCAGAATTTGTATATAGAAGACGAACAACCTGGATAGAAAAATGAGAAGGTTGACACTTTATTAAACTAGAAAATCATGCAAAACAACATAAACATTAGATGAAACTTAAAGCACCTTGCTGGAGGTATCTGCGCTCTCAGGCAAGGTAACTAATCTACACTCGCTGGGATCTGCAATTTCAGCCAATTGCCATGGTTTTGTTTTATCAATTACATCATCCACAGTTCTTGGTTTTTCCATGCTTCTATTCAAAGGATCAACTCCATTCTTAAACAATTCAAAGAAAAAAAAAATTAGTCTCAATCATTTGTACAGCACAATTATGTTAGAAATTAACAAAAAACAATATCCATGGGAGAAAAAAAGATCATACACAGGGCAAAGCCTTAAAACCAGGGCCAATTTTCTTCACGGGTGACTTTGTTCACCAAGCAAAGAAAGAATTAAGCAAACATCATGTCCAGCATGCAGGGGTACATGGTGACTCAGACAGAGCACGTTATAAAGAAATAAATAGATGGCCCCCTCTTCACTACCATGTAATAGCTAACAACTAAAACCACAGCTAATACTGCATCTGGGTAATGCATTAAACTTCGGCCAAGCAAACAATAAACTCAAATACTTCTCCAAGCCTGAAAGTAGAATGCCAGATTTTGAAGAAACCATAGATAAATCAAAACTAGAGTTAAGAACATAAAGTTCACATACAAGAATTGGAGAAGGCCTGACGGGAGAGTTCCTTTCCACTTTACAGTTCACTGGACTGGCATTTGCGATGCTAGAAGCACCAGAAACCTGACCAATGAACAAAAAAGAGTTCCGACAGATCTTAGAACATAAATGCTTTCAAAGAAACAAGTTTGCTAAAAGAAATCAATGTAACCTTGATAGCAGCAGATTCCATAGGTGATCTCAATGCTTCAAAAGATTGAGTTTCAACTGCTCTCAATGATCTGAGACCAGCAGCATTTGCAAGTATCTTGAATCCATTGTCTGCTGTGGAAACAGCGAGAAGATTCCCTTCCCTGTTGAATCTCAGGCGAGGAAGAGTCTGTTGCAATTAACATGATTAAGTAACAATTAAAAGCAGAGGTGTTCCACAAAAAAAAAAAAAGCCAAAGACAAAAATAACCTGCAACCCCCCATCTGCATCTGTGCTTGTGAGGACATTGGTATTCTCCATATCCCAAAACTTTATCTGACCATCATCACCAGCAGCCAAAAAGTGGTTTTGGGTAGTGTCAAACTGCACAACACCTGCTGATTTCTTTCTGAACCCAACAAAACTCCTCTTTATCGATCCTTCACTTTCATTCCATTCGACCAGATAAGATTCTCCATCTTTACTTGTTCCACAAGAGAACAGCCTGGAAAAAGGAAGCAACTTGATAAATAATTGATAAAAAAAACATATAGAAGAAGAAGATCAAAGAACAATGCTCAACATGGAAAATTTCATCAGACCTTACAAACATGTAGAAAATGGAATTGGAGAAAAACAGCAATCAAATTTACAATAAAATTATCTTACCTACTGCCATCAGTGCTGTAAAGCATCGTAGTACACCACCGGCCAGGAGCATCGTAGTCAACTCTAGATCCCATATTGTCATATAGCCAGGCCTTTATTTTCCCATCAATAGCAGTAGAGAATATGAACTGCAAGTATGCAACTATAACAGTTAGTGCCAGAGACACAACACTTCACTAGAAATATTAATTTGGTAAAAGCAATATAACTGACACCACAGCACTTGAATCCCATTCCAAACAATAATAGCCAGTTTATCAATCAATACAGATGAGTAGATGATAGGCTGGCATCCACATGGAAAAAAGGATTCTGAAAGTGGTTTGTGTGCATGCTGATAACACAACCATCGTTCCAGGGAACCAAGTCATCAATTACAAAAAAAAAAAAAAAATAGATAGCTTTATTTAATTCCCAAACAGCAATGAGAAGAGGAAAGTCAAAAGAAAAACAGTTGAGCCCTCTGCTTCCATTTGAGATACCTGGATGTTCTCTTTGTGGTGTGGACAAATGTTATAAACCGGTGCCTCATGACCTCCAAAATTAAACAGCTTCCGTCCTGTTAAATCCCACACCTGTTTCACTACTTTCATTAGATAATGTTGGAACCCAAATTTAATTAAAAACTCTTATGACACATTATATATATTGCCTTTATTAGCTTGTCATCTCCACAGGTGACCACACATAGTTGTTTGTTTGGATGAGCAAAAGCCAAATCATTCACACCACCAACATGGGCATCAATCTGCAATGACAAAGGCAAGTCAATAGTATAGTTACAGATTTAGTCCAACAGGCACAATCAACAATAGATTGACTAACCTCTAAATGCTGGCGCAGATCATTTGGTCCATTATAAGCATACAAGTGAATCAAGTGTTTATTAAATGCAGCCCCTGTAACAGCAAAAACATTAAGATGCTAACAGCACACCTTAAAAGTTTTATCTAACAAGTGTCACATACCCACAAAATTTCCATCAGGACTCCATGCAACACGGGTAACAGAAATTGAGGCATCCTTGAAACCAGACGCCTGCAAGATATTACATATAAGACCCACAAATTAGTTGCTTCAAATTCCCATGTCACAAGTCACAACAAAGATATCCCATGAAACGCAAAAATGCAGCAATAATGTGAAGAAAAAATACCAGTACAAGTACAGTACAAAAGGATATCAGAGAGGACCTGAAATTGCAATGAACAAGCTGACATGTCCCAAATCTTGAAGGGCTTCGAAAACAACCTCTCCCGTGAGATGAGTTCCCAAAGTGTAATTTCACCATTAACAGAACCAACTGTTCAAATGACACAATAAGTTAAAGAGGGGGACAGGAACGCAGTAATGTATTCCCGTATGATCATTTGACATAAATCACCAATACACATAGAAATACCAAGAAGCAATGTGTGGTGAGAAGGGTGAAAATCCATGCTCATGACAGCTGACCCTGGATGCAAGGAAAAAGCTACTGTCCTTGGCAGGTATTCCAGAGACCAAGATGCATGTTGTCTAGATGCTGGATATGTGACCTAAAAAGGTGAGGTCATCCAACATTAGGAATGAAACAACAAAAGCTAAGTTAAGAACAGTAAGCATAATGACAAAACAACATTGTGAATTGTTGCATATTTGGAGCAAAATCAGCTCAAAATACCTCTTCAACAGATTGGGCAGGCCGGAGACGTTTAATTAGTTCATGATCAGGATTCTGATAATCAACGATGCCCAGGGCGGTTGGTGGTGTTCTTGGACGTTTCAAGACTGGAACTGAGAGACAATCAAGCATGTTAACCAAGAGTTAACTTCTTAACCGTTATTTCCCAATTCCCATGCAACCATATTTCCCAATTTACATTCTCTGGTTAACTAAAAGGAGATGGAATCAAACAGGCATTCAAAACAGAAGAAATAAAAGAAATTCATGAAACCCATCCCAACCTATCCTTCTTTCTCCAGCAAAATACAAGAAAATAATAAGAATCAGGAGTAAAGGGCCATTTTGGCTCCAAAGATGTGTACTCAGTAAGCATGTGTCAATATCGAAATCAGAGAGAATTTGATGTTGTTTCAGCATATTTCTATCCCTCTCTTCTGCTTCTTCTTCTTTTTTTTTTTTTTTTAAGTTCCTCAGCTTATCAGTTTTCACTCTCTTTACAGTAACATGTATTTGCTAGAAAGCAACCTCCAACTCAATGAAATTGCAAACCTTGATTTTGTGGAATAGGAATTGACGATGCAGTAACAACAGCTGCTTGGACAGATGAAGAAGCGGAAGTATTTGCCATCCAACTGGCTAAAGCACTAGTATTAGCTGCTGCACCAGTAGCTGGAAAGGGCTAATACAAAAAAAAAAAAAAAAATGTTCAGTGATCAACACCTCACAATCTAAAGCTTGTTCTGGGTTAGAAAATTAAAAAGTTCAAGATATCATACACCATGAGCCCCAAGAGGAGTATATGCAGCAGGCTTTGCAGCAGCAGCAGCGACTGGAAGATTGACAGGTGCAGCAGCAAGAGGACCATTCATAGGTGAACATGTGTGGTCTGTGAATAAAGTCTTAATGTCTGGGTTCGGCCTTGGATTCTTGCATAACTGGTGCTGCCAGTTCAAACTGCAATGACCAAGTAGTCACATACAACGTCAAACATTGATATGGCGCAAATAATGGAAATCATAGAAGCAGTCAAACAAGAACAATATAGAAAAACAACAACAATATAGAAAAACAACAACAATCCCCTTTGGTTTCGAAGGAAATCATACATTACTGTATGCAACATGGTCAAACATCAAGTATTTCAACTGAAAACTTCACAATCCCGAGTTAATAGCATATTAGTGCAAAAAATGTGGACTCTGGCTATACTAATTTAATAAACTATGTTCTATGATAAAGAAAAGCACATCTTCCACACAAAAGAATGTGAAAAATGCAGAATCACATCCAAATATAACAAACCAAGTATAGCATAAATCGGCAGTTCATGATAAACCAAATGCTCTAATATCACATATGTTTATTATTCATCCAATGCTATAACAACTTTACCTCTGATTGATTAGGGTCCTCAATCGAGATGACTTCAAGGTAGGAAACGCAAGCTTATCACGAAAGAGAGGATTTGCTTCAATAAGCTTTTTTAACTCTACCAACATAATGCTACGAGCTGTTTTAGTGTCGCCATACTTGGATAGTTGCTCATTTTCCCTGTATTAATTAACAAATTAGAGTTTTCTGTGGTTCCATGATTCATGTAAGAAAACAACTCCGTGAATACAGCCCCTACAAGTACCACACGTCTTCACTAGTTTTAGAAGAAAGAAAATGTGGGGAAGAAAAAAGACAATAAACAATAGTTGAAAATGAACAGGAATTAAGCCCAGCTAAGCTATCATTACCATTTTGCCAACCAGTTGATGAATTTCAATATTCAAATCCTAGATTTTTCCAACATTAAGCAACAAAACCGGTCAAAAAGGAAATTAAATTATGATATCAAACCTGGCTAGATAACCAAAATAGCTTAATGAGAGAAAAAATTACCTGAAATTGTTAAGAGTTAAAAGCTGAGTGATTTCTTTGTACAGTTCCTCATTAAATGTCGAGAATACCTTCAAATCGCTCACTAAAATTTCAACACCTTTCGCCTTGTCTTGCCTGTAAGTAGGAATCGAACAAAAACAGTGAATATAACTCTTCCAAATTAGAGTCAGAAAGTTTGCCTGTAATTTAAGACGCAATTTACCTATCAAGCGCTTCAAGATACTTCTGTTTCCTGATTTCAAAAAATATCTTCATTGAGTATCTGTTATCATCAACTTTGGTAAAACCCGCTAAGTACTTTTCAACTTCATCCCATTCTCCAGCCAGCACTTTCTCCTCGAAATACTTCATGTTGAAGTAAAACCCCGATTCCTTCTCGAGCCTAAATTACACAGCATTTGCATCAATTCAAAATTTCCCAATCAATTAACTCGCAAATATTAAGAACCAAACTACAATCTGAAACACAAATATTTCAACTTTTACACTTTAAATTATCCCAATCAAAAAGTAAATTAAAAACCCTACTCTCAGCCCAGCAAAATTCCAACTCTTTTCATCACTCAAAGCTCAATGATACAGAAACTCACACCACTCAACTACATCTAATCCAACTGCCTTGTTCAAGTCTTTTAAAAATGAAATTCAACAATTATAAATTTTCAACTTCCATGAACAGCCAAAAAAACCACCACCACCACCACTTAACTAACCTTAACAAAAAGTACTTATCACTCCATCTATAACTTAACAATCACAAATCCATCCAGCACAGTACAGTTCAATATCCACACAGACATAACATACAAAAAAAAAGACCAAAAAATACACAATTACCTACAAAGTACACATAAGGATACAGAAACCAAGGCTTACTTGCCATAACGCACGAAAATCCACTACTTTCACACCCAAACACAAGCACGTCCAAGTATACGCACAAAAATACACCGATACGTACAAAAATACATACAGAAAGAGAGACAGGGGCTTACTTGTGGACAGACTCCTTGAATTTCTCTTCTTCAAGAAACTGAAGTATGAGAAACACCAATTCTCTACTCAAAGACGACATTTTCTTTCGATCGATCAATCAAACTAGCTCTGCATACACGCTAATTACTACCAAATCTACGCTTAATTAAGCAAGATTAGGCGACTCGGAGCTTAATTGAACCTATGCAGAGAACGGAAATCGAGGCAACTTCTAGGGTTTCAAGGCTGCGTTTCTTGAGAGAGAGAGAGAGAGGATAAAAGAGACTTGGCCTCGCTATCTTCGATGCGTTGTACAGGAGTCTTTCTTTCTATATCTACTGACCTATCAGTGATAAGTAGAGTTATTGATAAGTAGAGTTATTTATCTGATAGGTACGAGAGCTTATATAGCTTTCTTGTCTGCGTATCCTGATAAGTAGTGCTGAGTGGTGGCGCGGATTCGAAACCACAAATTCAAATCTAGTGAATATTCGCCACATACGTCCAGTCGGGCCCCCACCCATTCGATGGTACGGCGCTTTCGCTTTTTTCAATTTATCGCGATTTAATCAATTCTTGAAGATTCCACGATTTGTTCTATATGTTTGATTTTTTATATATAAAAAATAGTCTTTGCTGCCGATGGCGACAGGTTGATTTTAAAAAATATTTTTCCAGCCATCTTTAAGGTGCATCCCCTCCTAAGCTATTTCATCAATGTGGTATATATGAATATTTTATTATAAATCTTTTATATACGGTGATTATGATTACGAGATAACACTTTCAAAGTATTGTTATTAAAAGTAATAATAAACGAGTTCAAATTGAATTTGAACTCTCAACAATGTTATTGAAAAAGAAGAATTTGAGGTCTCAAATTCGTTAAAAATTGTAATTTATCATGTATGAAAAAAAAATGATCATTAAAAACTGTTACATTCAATGTAATGAAATAAAACTAGATAAATATTGAGAGGTATAACTCAATTGATCAGGTCCTTAATTTATTTCCTAAAAGTCACCAGTTTGAATTTCACAAACCTTAGGGGCACTGGAGGCTTACATGATCATTAACTTCATGATCCGTGAGATTAGTCAAGATGCGTGCAAGCTGGTCCGAACACCTATATTAATCTAAAATATTAAAAAACCAGATTAATATGGGAATAAACAAAACAAGAAAGAAAAATATTGATAGCTCTTCATTATACCAGGGACAATAATTATTAAACTTGGATTACTTGGGTTCAAATAAGTGAATTTTAACTTTTTTATTTTTATTTTTTTAATATTTTTATATTATTTTAATATACTGATATTAAAAATAAATTAAAAAAAATTAAAAATTAAGTAGACTATATTTTTAGATAGTACTTTCGCCCATGAGGGGGCATAACTTGCCGACCCACGACATTAACCTGATAGATGAATTGTGAGATTTTTTTTATTTTGTTTTTTAAAACAACTTCTTTTGATCTACCTGGACCAGGGCCACGCACGATAACGATGTCAAGAAACCACCAAAGGCGAGTAATCTACCAATCCAAATCTCTCCCAATCAATAAAATACCTCAACTGTCCTTCTCATTCCCAACTTTGCCCCGACAAAGCAAAACCTCAAGCACTTTATTTGTAAGACCCCTTCCTCACTCTAGTCACGGGTCTACTGTAAAATGTCTCACCTTTATGATCATTTTGTCAGTACCGTTACGTCTCCTTCGCTTTTTTTCATTCTCGTGGAAATTTTATCAAAATCTCTTATCATATCGCGGGTTATGATTTATTACTTTCATGGTCAAGCTTTTCAAAAGCTGATTTAAATCATAGAGGTCCCCTGATAATTAAATTTTAGAAAAATCAACAGTTATACTTTATTTTTCATCAATTTGGGACCACATTAGCATTAATTGAATCTATTGATGCAGCCAAGCCAAGTCAAACCGAGCACATTTAGCTTGATGTTTATTATTATTGTACTTGTTATTTTTTTAAGTATTTTTTTGCTTGAAAATATTTTAAAATAATATTTTATAAAAAATTATTTTTTACATCAGCATATTAAAACAATATGAAAACACAGCAAAAAAAATTCAAAGAAAAAAAAATTAAATTTTTAAAAAAACTATTTTGAAACGCAAAAACAAAAACTCCAAACACTAACATGGTGGTTGAGATTAGATTTAGCTTTAATTGATTTCAAGTTATTTTTTTATGAATTGAGTTAGAAATCCTAGGTATTAAAAGTTGAATACTTTTCATATTCGATTTAGAACAAAGTTAAATAGAATAATTCAATATAATTTAAAATATGAAACAATTATATGTATTTAAGGAAAAAAATGCATACCATGATACTAAGATATACAATTAATATGTATTTATTTTGATTTTTTATTTGTGTTTTCATGACATGCTAGCCTTTTAAGAGATAAAAGAAACATGCAAAGGGTATTTTTTATTTTAATAGCTACAAATTCTAGCTTTGTCCCCGAAGCAATTGATTGGATTATTTTATGAAATAAAAAATATATATCCTTGCATTTACGAAATCATTGAATTAAATAGCCATGTAATTGGACCCAACTCATCTTTTTTAGCTAGCTAAAAAAATTAATTTGGCTAGAAATAAATACAAGGATTGATTTAAATAAATATGAAATTCGAGGGACCATGCAAGTACAATGACCTCTTGGAGACGCCATTAAGGAAACAGGGAAACAAACACGGAGTGGACATGTGTCTAGACGAGTAGGGGCACACTTCAGTGGGTAAACTACTGGTTCTCAATGCCACATGTCGCGTACTTTGCGTCATATAGTTCACGCGGTAACGCGCTTGGTTCGGAGCGTCGGTACTTTTGGCTCTACGTGAAAGTTTCGTGTGGTGCTATCGATGTGCGCGTCATAATGCTACCATGCTAGACTTGCTAGTGACAGAAAGTTTCCAAAGCTCTTTGTTTTTGTCGCAGTCGCAATTATTTTTCCCAAAACTCGATGCTTGATTGTGTTTTCACGCGCTACTTTGTTTAATATTTTATTGCTAAAGAGCCTGGCTGAATAATATTCATGCGAGGATGAGGTCAGAACGGAGATAAAGGTGTCTAAAAATCACCTTGATTAAATTTATTCGATGAATATAAAATATTTTATTTTTATGATGCGCGTACCTTATCTCATGTCTCTATCAATTGAGTGATCTGTTTTCACATTTTAGTTTATTTTTTATATTATTATTTATTTGAAAAAATATTAAATTAATATTTTTTTATATGTTTTTTTTTTATAATTTTGAAGTTTTTAAGTTAAAAGTAAAAAATATAAAAAATTAAAATTAAAAGATATTTAAAAAAAATATAATGTATCGCCATATCAAACCTACTATAAAATAAATATACATGTAAATTTACTTTTAAGTATAAATGAAGATAAAGTACAAAAATTATTGATGTACAAACTAATTTGAAAATATCTTTAATTGTTAAACAAGTGAAGGAAATTAGCAGATTCATGAAAAAGAAAATTACACTTTTCATCCTTACTTTATCATATCCATATTTACATAATATTTTTTAAAAGTATTTTTTAATTAAAAATATATTAAAATAATATTTTTTTTTATATTTATATTTTATTTTTTACATTAACATGTCAAAATTACAAAAAAAAACACTTGAAAAAATTTAATTTAATGTTTTTTAGATAAAAAATAATCTAATGCATCTTAAAAAATGTAAGCTATCATGATACCAAATAGACACTAATTATATAATTGTTAAAATTATTAAAGATATTTTAAAAAAATAAAAAACTCTATTTCTCTGCGTCAAATACATATAGGCCCAGGCATGCATATATATATATATATATATAAAAGAAAAATAAAGAAAAACTCTATTTTGATCCATCACATCCAATCGGGCCAAATATATACATCAATCCACTTCACTTGATATTGTAAATTAACCATCATTGATTGTTAAAGCTAGTTGCATGCTTGTTGGCTGCAACCATTGATCACGACTAATTACAGTTAATAATTGATTTAATCGGACCACCAACATTAGGCCAGGTCTAGGGATACTGGCCGTGAATAAAAACTACATTGTTAAATACTTTTTTTTTTATATATATAGGGACATGAGAGCAAAAAAGATAAAAATTAATTATAAAATAATATAAGTTTGTATAAGTTTCAAGTTTAAAAAAATTTATTTAAGAAAATATATTAGATATTAATATAAATTATGCATTAAAATCTCTTTTATTAATTTAAAATTTTAAATTAAATTAGTTATTTTACATGCAACTTTTTCTTTCAGGTTCTTTCTAGAAAAATCAAAATACCACATGCAACTCAATCAACCTAATTGATTTGATGGAGTTAACCTAACCCAATTCAAAATTTATTAGTAATATGTGAGGTTTTTATTTTTTTTAAAATAAAAATAAAATGGTATTATTTTTTTTTTATTGAAAAACAAAGAGGAAGGAAATTGGTTTGATTAGATGATCCAAGGTTTTTATTGAATGAATTAGGTGTGCCAAATGTAACGTTAAATACCCACCTTCATTTTTACCACAATCACGAGTATCATCTAAATAATTTACATGCTAGTTTAAAATAAATCCTTGATAATATTAAAAACACGTTTTTCACATTAAACTGGCCTATGAAATTAAAATCACGAGGGATAATTAGGATCAATAAACCTTTCATAATGCAAGCAGTATCACAATTATGTAAGTTCGAGAGTCAAATAATTTTTGTTTCTAGATGTTTTTAAAAATAAAAAATGATTAAAAAAATATTAATTTAATAATTTTTAAAACACTTCCTCACATGGTTTGCCAAAACGGTCAAGAAAAACTCCCTGGTGAAGAGCTGGTGCGCGCGGTTTGAAAGAGTGATGCAGTGACTGGTATCTGCCCACATCACATCCATTGAACCGAATAAATTATACACGAGTGCTGGAGGAATAATCACAGATGGTGCGTGGATATTTTCTCGACTAACCTTGCAAATCAGGCACCTCCTTCGTTGTCTTTCCATAAAAAAAAAAAATTTAAAATAAAGCAAAAACCATGCCTTTACTTGAATATCTACACACACGCGCGTATATATATATATTAAAAAAAACTTTTTTTAATTTATCAATTAAAATCTCAATTATAAAACTCGAATTTATTCTTATTCCTAAACTGATTTAAATTAAAAAAACAAATCAAGATATTAACTTTGTTTAAAACTCATCCAATACAAAACCCAATTAAAAATCATTAACTTTTTTAAAACAGTCAAGACAATTGTTGATCTGATCAAATTTTAAAAAAATTAAGGATAAAACTCGATCCATCCAGGTCGAGTTTTTCCGCCATGGTGCATTTTTCTTGCTGCATTTTCTTTTCTCGATCAGATTTTCAAATAAATCATCTATATTGTTGTAGTTTTTCTTTTCTATTATGACATGTATTGGGATATGATTTTGGTTCAAAAGACGCCAAGCTCAACAGTAAACCGTGACCAAAATATCAGGCAAGCATTAAAAAAAAGAAGTTGACATGACTGGAGCCAGAGTCACAGCTGAGAGCTAACGATAGAAAGCTCTGGTGTCATGGAAAACTACTCTCCAGCTTGAATAATAAGAGTAATAATAATTTTAAAAAGCTAGTAGGAATGTGAATGTTACTGTAATTTGCCTTCGGATTTTGTATTGTTGATGTTTGAATTTATATTCGTAACTTTGGCTCTGTTGCCTGTATTGATGATGATTGTTATTATTATTCAATAATATAATATTGAGAGATAATTCAACTGATCAGATTTTGAGTTTGCTTTCCAATAATTACGAGTTCAAGTTCTTTTATTGTCACTAAAGATTTACATTATCGTTAACCTTAGGACCCGTGAAATTAGTCGAAATACATGCATGAACACCTGTGTTAGTAAAAAAAAAAATATTCAACAATATACATTAAATCACTTACCATCCAAGCCAAATGGTCACGTGGTATAATTACATGTAGAGATGTAACGAAATCTCACATGTCTTTTGGGTTTAATTTGCATAGGTAGCGAGTCGATGAATGAAAAAACCTAGAAAACAAGCGATGTCTTGAAGAGTCTCACGTGACTGAGTGGAAGGGGACATTGTTCTGGGCATGTATTATTGAATTGTCAGATTAATTTGTATCAATTATTATTATTATTTTTTAGATAATATCACTTTATTTAAAAAAAAAAGTCTTAATACTAACCTGACATGTCTAGTCAAAATTTAATCGAGTTAATTGAATTTAATAAAATCTATATTTTTATTCAATCCAGCTTAAAACCTTATGTTTCAGATCATAATTTTTATAGATTAACTTAATTAGCCAGTTTAACATCTATTACTATATAACGGTTAAATGCCAATTTCAAGAGAGTTAGCTAACAATAGTAGGATAGGCTGTTGGAAGCTGTCAAGACAAGTTGCATGCTTGTTTAATCGAATGAGACAGCCTTGGACCATGACATCCCTTCTTAAGTTTCTTCTCCTCGTTCAAATTCTTAGGTATCCATCGCTTGCATGTTTTGATTTTAATTGTTTTAGTTGACTAATTTTGAGCTACACAGTAATATTACAAAAATAACAAAAAAAATAATAATTTAAAATTACCAAACACACAAATATCCCAGCTTGCAAAGAACTTAGTTTAAAATCAATATATGTTTGGTAATGCAGTTCAATTTATTTTTTAAAATATTTTTTATTTAAAAAATATTAAATTAATATTTTTATATATGTTTTTAATGCATCAATAAAAAAATCATTTTAATATATTTTTAATTAAAATTTATTTTTAAAAAACAGATGCATTAACTAAAAAAAGAAAAGGAAAAGGAAAAAGAAAAAGAAAATACATGCATCTCCTGGATATATTGATGTGTATATTTAGGTAGAACATTTTATCAGTACAATGACAAGATTGAAATGCAGTGCGTTACAAGCAAAGTAGCAAACCTTTTTCAAAATTCTAAAAGTTGTTTCCCTCGAGGCTCGAACCGTTGCCTCCACTCATTCGCCTTGTTTCATAATAGAATGGCTGTAATCCATGATAGAATGGCTGCTTCTTGTGGAATACACACGTGAAGCGGTCACCCCAGCTTGCATTTGTTACCGGGTTATCATACCAATTTCCGAGATGAATTAATTTTTATTAAAATCATATTATTCAAGTTTTATTGAATTTAATCAAATTATTAAAAATATAATTATGTCAACCGAGTTAATATCCAATCTGATTCGATTAAAATTCAATTCTTGTTGGACTTTAAATCATGGGTTATTTTTTTTTGATAAATTTATTGAATTTGTTTGTGTTTAAGAATTGTGATCATTG
>Ga0307517_10003201_pt1 | contig 25703 bp, 14 predicted proteins | sample 23_EM_MG_FD_194515 | JGI IMG/M metagenome (GOLD analysis project Ga0307517, IMG submission 194515) | Populus trichocarpa ectomycorrhiza microbial communities from riparian zone in the Pacific Northwest, United States - 23_EM | ecosystem: Host-associated > Plants > Roots > Unclassified | place... | reverse complement strand
TTATTTTAATTTACCTTTAAATTGTGATGTTAAAAAATACATACATAACATGACTAGTTGAAATCTAGAAGATGTTATTACTATGTTTTATATTTTATATTGTGATCAACATGACAATACAACGAACAAGGAAACGAAATAAAATATCGAAGAAAAAGGCAACTCAAGGTAGGGTACTTTGCATGGGGACCACACGAGTGAGTCTCATATAAATATCTTCTCTCTACTAGGCCCAGTTCTCATTGTTGCCCACTTGGCTTCTTGAAATCTAAAACATCCCCTTGCCATGTTCTCTTATGCTATTTTTTTTAGCTACTAGTTAACTTTTTCTTGTTAGTTTTCTTTAATTTAATTTCAGTATTTAATTTTTTTTAAATAAGATAAGCTTACCATATTCCAGTATAGAAAAAAAAATTATTGTCAATAATTTCAATTACAAAAATAATTGATTTTTATATCAATAAATTCCACTTCACAAGGGATATTTGACCTCGGTGTTTTTTTCATTATCCTTGCCCAAAAAGTAGATTTGACCACGAGAATAATCCTGGCTTCGAGTTGATTCCAGTTTTTAAGTTGTTTGTTAGGTTTTTTGTGGTCATGAACAAGTTTATAAGGGTTTTTAGAGTGTTTAAAGGGTGATTTGAGTTAAAATAGGTTGAAAATAAGTTTTTAATCAAATAAATTGAACCTTTAAAAAAAAAATGGTTGTCGGAATTTGTATAAAGCAGTGCGTCATTTGTTTTTTTTTTAAAAAGAGAAATAGAGTGAATGATAAGTTGTCTATTTTTTTAAGAAATAAGAAAATATAGCAGTTCCAGGTAAGTGAGTTGTGTTGATTTTTTTAATGTCCAGGCCCACGCGGTTTGGCTCTTTTTGCTTTTTTTTATTATTTGGTTTTCAAAAAATTTGATAAAATAATCATTGAATACAATTGAGTCCAGTATCTGGGTAACAGGTTTAACATGTTTATCTACAACATCCAGGTTATTATTATTTTTTTTTTAATGTTTTTTCTATCTCTCCATTTTTTTTACAAAAATATAATTTCACTATTTGTTGTCAATGATCTACCTTTGTTATCATGTCCTTATTATCACAATTTCTTTTACTTTTGAAAAATAAATTGTTTCATACCAAAAAATTACCATATGTTTTATTTTCATATAATTAAATAAAAAAATCTCTATGATAAAAAATTTATTGAATCTGATGATGTGCATGATTTTCATCGTAAATTTGTTTGGTTGAATTGAGTTCACTTTGTTTTCTAATCAAATATTATTTTTTTTTTACTAATTTCATTATTCAATATTGAATTAATTTGAAATTGAACTTTTCAATTTATTTTTTTCATCATCTCAAGTTTTTTCCATCTCAAAATTAAATAATATCATTCAATTCATAATTAAAATCTAAACTTTTTTAGAAAACACGTTCCTAAGCCTCAATATTTTATCCTTGTGCTCAATTTTTTTTTACTCCAACTTCTGGTGTAACGCTAGTTAGTGTGGTAGTTAAGTAAAAAACTAAAATGCATGAGAATGTTATTGTTGAGCTGCTTTCACATTTCATTATGGAATATGGACTTATTGTTCATAATTTTTTTTTCCTTTCAATTCGATCCTTAAATTTTTTTTTGGTGCGATTGCATACTTTACAGGCCAAATTGAATCAAATTTATTGACCAATAATAAAATTAAAAAAAAGAAACCAAAGTAAAAAAAAGACACAACAAATAAGTGATGGTTTCAAAATTCACACAAAAAATTTATTTTAGTTTTCATACTTTAAAAATTATTCATATCTGGTACTCTAATATTTTCTCAATTCAATTTTGGTACAAAATTTTTTTATTTTTTATTTTTCTAGTATTTAGTTTGAGAGGGAAGAGAGAGAGGTCACCAAACTACGATGATAGAGAGGGAGAAATATCGCTAACACCTATTTAGGCTACTAAAATGGTTGATATTTGTGTCAATAGTTCTATTTGATAAGAAAAATTCATATTGTGTTTTTTTTTACCTTTAAAGTTCGTGAGAAAATAGATCTGAGCTAGGAGAAATTTTTGATTTTAGGTTGATTTCTGTTTTTGAGATGGTTTTACTCAATTAATTTAATGTGTATGTATTTATATTATCGTTTGATTGAATAAAAAAATTATTTTAATAAAAAAATTTAAAAACATAATCGGGTAAATATCTCATTCTGCAAAATTAAATATCTTGATATACATTCATGTCTTTATTTTTTTAATTTTCTTTTAGTTATTATTTATATTTTTTTTTATATATTAATATATAATTGTTAATTTATTTGATTGCATACAAGCATAAACTTTTGAATTTCTACAAAAACACAAAGAAAAAAACCTATATATATATAATTTGTTTTTTTTTTTAAAGGACACGTAACTAGTTTATAACTTTACTGTGACGAGCATGACGATATCAGCAACCACGAAAACAAATATCGAAGAAAAGGTAACTTAAGGTAGGGCACTTTGGATGGGGGCCACATAAATATCTTCTCTTTTTAGGCTTGACCATTCCGTGGTCTTATTGGTGGCCACTTAGCTCCTGGACAACTAGACAAGCGTCAGCCCGCCGTTTTCACTTCTGAGCCACAGGATGTGCCACGTGTCATGGTTCTAAGTGATGTCTATCTCTTGCTGTACGTCATGTGAGCCGACCCCCAGCTACAGCCATTTGGGTAATAATCCTGTGGTTTATAGACCATGGTAAGCTGCTTGACTTTTTGTTTTTTGTCATTTTAAATGCAAATAAGCAATAGCAGTAGAATAATTTTGTGATTTGAGCTGATAAATATAGTAAAATGTTTTATTGAATAATAAAAAAATTACAAATAACGAGACAAAAAACATTTTCTTCATCAAAACATGATAGAACTTCGATTTTTTTCTTTCCTTTTTCTGCAGAATTAATTAATTTAATTATTTATCATTTTAAAAAACAGAACGCCAACAAAAAAAAACATTGGAATCCTCTATGATTAATTATGACATTTATAAAATAAATTTTTCTTTTTTTACTTGAATTTAGTTTGTTTTTAAATTGAATATTATTATATCAGTATTATTTTTAAAAGGTTTAATAAGACGGGCGGCGCATAAAAGTTGGTTTGAGAATATCGTGTTGGGCTCGGTTATAAATATAAACGTGGCATATTCTCATGAGCCACTCATCCATAATCACTGATATCCCATAAAGCATCCAATTCTCTCCTCCACCTCTCACCCTCTACAAAACCCATTAATTCAAAACGCGCAGAAAAAACCCACCAAAACCAAAAAACCATCTCTTCCCCTCTAAAATGGTATCAAAAAACCCGAACCCGGCTGACGGATTCTACCTGGATCCAAACGGAATGGCTGCATTACCTGGACTCTCAAAGTTCCCTACAACAACGACGACGACGGCGTCAGATTCTTCATCGGAGGATCCGAGTAAGAAGATCCGAAAACCGTACACGATTACCAAATCCAGAGAGAGTTGGACTGAGCCGGAACATGACAAGTTCCTTGAAGCTCTTCAGCTGTAAGTACTTCTTAATTAGTATTTTATTGATAATCCATTTGTTTAATTGTGTTCAATTAGGGTTTTGTTGTGATGTTTTTGAGAAAGTTTGGATTTTGAGGTAACTTAAGAGGTTTTTGTCTGTGTTTTGATCGGTTTTGTGTTTAGGTTTGACAGAGATTGGAAAAAGATTGAAGCTTTTATTGGCTCAAAAACTGTTATTCAGGTATTGGACCATGAACTTATATGAAATGTATGTATTTAATTGCATTTTGGAATTTGGTGGAGGTTATATTGTTGTGCGTGAGCGCGAGCGATGAAAATTTGAGGGTTTTTTCATTTTCCTTACTGTTTTGGTTGGTAATTTGGAGCTGAATGTTTGAGTGGGGGTTAGATTTTGTCGAATTTTAATTCCATGTCAAGTAGTTTGTGTGATTTTAAGTGGCTTTTCGAAGATAAGTATTTGTTGTCATGGAGTGATGAAAATGCATAACGGGCTTGATTTGTATTAGGAGTTTTGAAAGGTTAGTATATTGTTGTCTTGGAGTAGTGAAATTTGATTAAGGGCTCAATTTTTGTAAGGGGTTCCTGAAGATTCGTTTAAATCTGTGAGCGGTGAAAATTGATGATTTGTTTCTTTTTGGTTGCTAAAGAGTTCTGCTAAATAGTTTTATGGCCAGTGTGAAAAGCGTGAATTTTATGTGTTTAAATGAATTCTGCTTTTGAAATATTTAGAGGTTTGTAAAGCAGTCTGTTTTGAAGTTATGGAAACTGTGTCCTGTTCTTTGTGTTTTTGAACATTGGAAACTGATAGTAGGGATATGTATGAGAAACAATGAAATGGAAATTTCGCAGATACGAAGTCATGCGCAGAAGTACTTTTTAAAGGTTCAGAAGAGCGGAACGAGCGAACATTTGCCTCCACCACGGCCTAAAAGGAAGGCTGCTCATCCATATCCTCAAAAAGCTTCAAAAAATGGTGAGTAGTGCATTTTGAAGTGTTTATTCTTAGTGCCTTCAAGATCAATGCACAAACAGCATAAATAATGTTGCCCTGACTCGTATGCATTGTACCTGGCAGCTGTGGTGCTTTCACAACCATCAGGATCATCTCACTCATCCTCTGCTCCCCTTGAATCTGGATGTGCTTTAAGGCCTGATTCGTCTTCAATACCTATGAACCCCATTGTAAGTGCTGCTGCTGCATCTTCTTGGACAAACAATGTGCCGACTGTCAGTGTATCAAACCAAACAACAGGTTTGTAACATCAAAACTTATCCACGTTGCTACCGAAGCTGTCAAACTCAATTCTTCGGTCACATTTGATGGCACATTCCTGTGCTTTGCAGGAGCATTAGTGGCTAATAATTGTTGCAGTAGCAGTGAGAGTACTCCAAGAACAAAACCAGTTGGGAAAACAGCTGAGAAAGGGAATCATGGCCAATCAATGAGAGGTGAGGGTTTCATTTCATTTCTTCAACATTGTAATCTGTGCACTACCGTTTGAATGCTGGTATTGATATTTGAACCTATAAATACTTCATTCATGCACAATTCTGAAGTTAGGCTAAAATGCAGTTCTTGTGGATAAAGGTCAAATGCTTTAGCCAAATATATATTGTGGTCACATATGGCAGCCCTCTAAACTTTAAGTGTGTGCATGCTCAAGCATGCATGTTGATATCCTACTGTAGACATGTCTATATCTTGAATTCATCAGCAATGCATGTCTATCATTCAATGAGAATGTTTAAGTGGTCACCTTGAATTTAGACCTTTTTGCATATGACAGGCTGTTTTTGCATTTTTACATATATGTTCTCCTTTCATTTCCCATTTACTCTCTAGACTTTTATTTTTTAATGTTTTTTTTTACAACAGAGCCTTGATGAGTTTATCTCTTTATGCTAGTTGTTATTAGTTTCATGTTTCATTTGCACAGACTTTATGGCACTCACACTGCCCTTTTGGTTGCAGTGCTGCCTGACTTTGCTCAGGTATATGGCTTCATTGGTAGTGTCTTCGACCCAAATGTTACTGGTCATTTGCATAACCTTAAGAAAATGGACCCTATAGATGTTGAAACGGTATGCTCCTGAACCCTACTATTTTTTTTTCTATTGTTATAAGTTTATTGTTCACTACATCTCTTAACAATTTTACAATTTGAAAGTTCATTTATTTTTCTTTCTGGTTTTTTTTTCAGGTGCTATTGCTGATGAGAAACCTCGCAATCAATCTTACCAGCCCCAGTTTTGAGGAACATGTGAGTGCCGTTTCAGAAAAGCAATTATGTTTATTGATTGCTGCCTGCTTTTTCACCAGCTCAGGTTTTTATTATATCATGTATTTGTGTCGGGTAATGCACTTAAATCTGAAACATTTTACCACATGAACAATATCTTGTGTTGAATGAAGGCAATGATCTCGTTTTAAATCACATAGCAAGGTGGCCTTTCTTGTTTTAAGTTCTGTGGCCTTTCCTGTTTTCAGCTCTGTTGGGAGCTACTGTAAACCTAATAGTATACTAGATAAAGCATGTCCAAGAAAGAAAATTGCTAGCATGAATAATTGACCATAGGTATGCAGGCCAAGTTCAGTTAGTGGGTCTCTCCATACATTCAATTTCCTTCCTTTTCCATAGCTGGCTAGTTGTTGAGATGGACGACCAACTGATCTTTTGCAAATGCCCAAGTCCTGTTTTGTCACCATTATCTTTTTTCCTATGATGCAGTTCTCCAAAAGCAGTGCTGTATGAAAACCATATAGTTCAATTTTACTTGTATTTTGACATACTCTATTCTATTAATGCAGAGAAAGTTGCTCTCTTCCAATGAGATGGACTCGGAAGCCATGGGTGTAAACAAGAATGTTGATCAACCAATGGATGTTGCTTAAATTTGGTTGGGAAACAAGAGAAGACAATGATCCAGCGTGGTTGCATGGGCTTCATGTTTGTTTTTCAGACAACTTTTGCCGACTCTTATTCGTTGGTATGGCAGGAAGAAAGATGGCGATTAGAAAGCCTTAATGCCAGCTATTAAAGGCATCTGCTACAGTTTTTTGTTGCCAGCTTCTCCTGTTTGTGAGGCCATCGATTGCAGATTTTGTAACTTTTTTCCTCCTCCTACGTGTATATTGGAAAGAGGAAATCCCTAATGATGTATAATAGTTCAGGAGTGTATATAGTGATCTTAGCATGTATAGATGTCTAATCACTCAAGTTTTGACTCTCAACATGTAAACTGGGCAATGCAAATGATTATGTATATCGCCTGTAATCCATCTTTCTTTAAAAACTCTGCTGTTTCTTGCACAATAGGGTATTTATGTATTGTTTGTCTAGGCTTGACCTTTTATTAAGTTGTATCCAATACTTGAAGAATCGAAAGATATCTTTTTTACCTGTTCATTTCAAATAGAACTCGTGTTCCTGCTGTGCCTGGCACCTCAAGATGGACTCCTTTCCTTTCCACTTGTGTCCTGATGTTCTCCCGTTCATGCGAGGGAGATGGCCAGAGAGGGTTGGGAGTCTTTATGAATAGATGACATTGAGATTTTAATATATGTTTTATGTTATTTTTTAATTGGAACCATGACAGATGATATTCAGTATTAGACCTATTCCGAAGTCTGCAATGAAAAAAAGTGTCTTCATGATTAAGAAGCATGTTCAATGAACTAGTGTTATCCTGACTACCCCTTTGTTTCTGAAACATGCTCACCTCCGGTTTCATTATGGAGTAAAATCTGGTATTTTTCCTGAATATCTTTTTCGCTCTCCTCGTTCACCTCCGCTTCACTCCGGTGTGTCTGTAAACCACATTTTACAGCATAATCTGTTCCAAAAAAAATCTTCATGATGTCTTGCAGTAATTATTGACCAAATTGTTGAACATTCTCTGTCCAGATGCATTTGGTTGACTAAATGTTCCATCTCAACTTCACTCTAGCATCTACTCATGAGTCACATATTACAACATAATCTACTCCTAAAGAGATCTTCTTGCAAGTATGAGTTTCGAATACGATGGTTGGAGATACAAGAATGAGATGATGTCTTGCAGTAATTATTGACCAAATTGTTGAACATTCCCTGTCCATGCCCAGCCATGATGCATTTTCGTTGACTGTATGTAAGCCTTTATTTTGATGGAAGCTTATTACTGTTTGCACCTAAATCATCTAAATCCAAAATATAAGCTATCGAATGAGTTTTAAGAATGATTTTATATTATTCTTTCACCCATTTAAGTGAGTTTTTTAAGTTCTAAATTTGTACTAGTATATCTAAGTATATATTTTATTAAAAATATAAGATGATTTAAACCCATAATTATTTAACTGGTATAAATTCATAATATCTTAGTCTATAAATTTTCAATATTATATCAGACAACCAGTTTGATATGAAAGCTTAAATTTTTACAGTTTGAAATAATAAGGAATTGATAACCTATTCTTACCCCACAAGCTAATCTGGGTTTTGAAATCCTTCTTCAAAACAATGTACAGAGCTAATTCTAGACCAAGAAACCTCGGAAGCAGGAGCGGAGTTAGGATTATTTATTAGGGGAGGCAAAATTAATATAACAAGATATAATATTTGTTCAATAGTTATTGTTGAAACAGGAAGAGTTAAAATAAGTTGAATCAACCTGTCAACTATTGGATAAATTATTGATTTTTCTGTTTCAACCAATCCTTGATATAAATCAGCAATCGATGACATGTTTTTTAATTTTAAATGATTGAGTACATGATTGGATGACATGTTCTAAAATCAAAACATATATCATGAGAAAAAATTAATAATTTTGGTGGCTCTGTTTAAAACAAAATATAAAAAAAATCTAAGTATAATCAAAACAAACCAATAAAATATATCTAATTAATTAAAAAAATCTTCATAACAAGAATTCAAAAAACAATTGATAGAACTAGCAGATCTGAGAAAAAAAAAAAATGGTGGAATTATAAAAAAACCTCTATCAAATTATTAACAAACATCGCAAAACAAAACAAAAATATTTTTTAAATTTAAGTTATCTTGTTTTATTTGATGAAAGATAAATTAATTGGTGGCTCTGCCTCAATCTTTTTATAGAAAAATTTTACTTGTAATTTATGTTTTTATCGGCTATAATATTTATATTAGGGCTACACAAGATAATAACCTTATATTTTTTTCTTTTCACATTAGTCAAGAATAAATAAAAAATAAAAAATACAATTACATTTAATTACTGTTAATAAGACTATCTTTTTAAAATAAAAAAATATCATATCTTCAGCTCACAATTAATTACCTAGCTCACAATTAATTATCTAATTACCTAATGAAAAAATTTAAAATGTATGCCCCTGCTCAGAAGAATAGTCCTGTAGAATTATGAAGAATTGAGATGCGTTTGACACAGATAAAATCTTTTAGAACAATGGAGCATTGACTCCTTTAGAAGAGCTATTTGAAGTTGAAACCTTTTCATGTTTGGCCGAAGAACAAATTCCGACCAAACCAGCTCTGCGAGACAGCCCTGGACATATAATTTGTGTTCTTACTTCCTTTCTCGCCGGGTATTTTTCTTTAAATCATAGGTGTTTGCACCAGATGGTTTTAATCCACCTTCTATCCAGTTTCAACCCTTCAGGAGGTCATGGAACAAGATCGGTGATCTTTAGTTAATGAATATGTTTTGCCTCTCTTTCCAACAAATTTTTGTATGTGTTCTTGGTGAGATCAAAAAATGTTTTTACATTGCCCTCTTACAGTCTAAAACATTACATGAAGAGCAAAGGAATTAGAACACAACATTGTATAGAGTAATTTCCAAGGTTTACGAACACATACAAAGCAAGACAACAATTTGTTTGAAGTTTGTCGACAATTGTCCTTTAGACCAAGAAACTGTTTTTATTGATGGGGGATAATACTGAAAGGTAATCCATTTACTTGGTGAGAAAATTCAATAGGAATTAGGATCTGACTAGGTGTCGACTTGCATTACCAGTCGAGTCAGGATTTTTTTTTATATAAAAAATAATATTTAATTGCCACAAAAACATTTAAAAAAAATAAAATTGAGATTTAGATCATAAATGACAATATTAAATAAATTGGCTTCATTTTAAATAGACAATAAAAAAGATAATATACCATAGATTTAGATTGAATGATTAAATTAAAAATAAATAAAATTTTTTATAAAAGGTTCAAGGAAAAAATTTAAAAATAAAAAAATAAGGAAAAAAATAAAAAAATAATATATGATAAATTAAGATTAAGGAATGAAATTAAAAACAAAAAAAATATTTATAAAAAAAATAAAAATAAAGATTGATTTTAGAATATCAAAAACCAAAAAAACTAAATTATCATTTTAGAGGAAAGAGGAAAAAAAAACCTTACCACCTACAAATTATCCACCCAACACAAAATAATAATAATAATAATAAAATGCAATGATATTTTATACAACACGGTGAAATTTTTTTTTTGAACAACAGAAAGCATCACATCTGCCGACCTGAAAGCGCGGTGGCCTCCTACACATAAGTCATAAACTACTTTTTATTTTTTATTTTTAAATTAATTTGGTTTCAATAAAAAGAAAGGAAAGAAAATTGGACTTGAACTAGGCCCATAATAGACCCACATGAAAGTTAATTAATCTTAAATGAAATCCGGGCTACCTGTTTACCCAGCCCAGAACTAAACCCATATATAATTACGGTATCGTTTTCTTTAGGGTTTCGAAGTCCTCCTTAGCATCCTATCGAAAGAAGAGAGCTCTCCTCTCATCTCTGTACCAAAGCACAAAACGGGGCTTGCATTTTAGCAACCATGGTAATACCCTCTATCTCTTCCTCTCTACTTCTAATAGACACAAATATAGAAAGATACTGACTTTTTTATGCTGTCTATCACTGTTTCAGATTATTTCAGAGAAGAACAGAAGAGAAATCTCCAAGTACCTCTTTCAAGGTCTTGTCCTTTTCTGCTATAGATCTATTTTTAGTTATCTAGAAAGAAGATCTTTTGTATTTTTTTATGGTTTTTGGAATATTCACTTCTAGTTGTGGGTTTTGAAGAATTGGGGTTAATGTTAGTTCACAGCTTGTGATCTTACAGAGCTGATTTAATAACATTGAGTTCTTCTAATAACATGGATGTCAATTAGAAAAGCCATTGAGTTATAGGGTACATTCTCTTTTTGTCCAAAGCAGTAGTCTTTAGCTGCTTTTGTTCTTGTTGCATTGATAATTCAAGTGAGATGCAGTCAGTATTATCATTCTTCAGCTAGTTCCTCTTTAGGTGTAGGTTTTAACGGGTTTTTGTCCTGGTAGTTGGAATACAAAATTAAGACTATGCTGAGTATCTTGGTTATTCTTGCTTTTATTTTGGATATGATCAGTTAGTCTGAATGGTGAAGTTTTGTTATTTTTTCAAGTTATCCAAACGGGACTAATGAGGTTTAGTTTTATCTTATTTTGTTCTTGATTCTGCAGAGGGAGTTTGCTATGCAAAAAAAGATTACAATCTTGCAAAGCACCCGGAGATTGATGTTCCCAATCTCCAGGTTATTAAGCTCATGCAGAGCTTCAAATCCAAGGAATATGTTCGCGAGACATTTGCATGGATGTACTACTACTGGTATCTTACCAATGATGGAATTGAGTTTTTGAGGACTTATCTGAATCTTCCATCAGAAATTGTTCCTGCTACCTTGAAGAAACAGGCAAAGCCTGCTGGTGGTCGCCCATTTGGTGGTCCACCTGGTGACCGTCCCCGGTAATTTTAATTTATGTTGACAATTTCGTGATTTGAGTGTTCTCATCAACCTTGATTTTTTAGAATATACTAATTTGCATGTGGTGTTTGTTTGGATTTCTAGAGGCCCACCTCGCTTTGAGGGAGACCGTCCAAGATTTGGTGACCGTGATGGTTATCGTGGGGGCCCACGAGGGGTTGAAGGTGGTGAGAAGGGAGGAGCTCCAGCAGATTACCAGCCTGCATTTAGGGTAATTTCACTTTAATACAATTACCCTAAATGTTAATGCTCATTAGGGACAACTGCCACAATGTGTTCTTGTGTATTTACTTCTAATTCTATTCCATGTTTGGATCTTCCAGGGCTCTGGTGGAAGGCCTGGCTTTGGTCGTGGAGGAGGAGGATACGGTGCTGGTCAAACTAGTACTCCTGACTTTGCTTGAAGGTGTTGCTAGTCTTTTACAGTTTTGCTGTTTTTACTAGATGTAGCAGTTGTGCCCTTGTTCAACTCTCTTAGCAAGTTGATCCTTGAGACTAGAATACAGTTCCTATTTTGAAGTACTCTTGTTTAAAGTTTGCAATTTGATGAAATGGAACCCAGATTTTTCTGTTTTACCATCATTTGATTGCTTGATTTTACCGTGGCTGTTTTCTTATCCGGAGGGCATCAATTGCAAGTGAGATTTGTCAATTATGTGTCAGGGACACAGTATAACTTTGGGGGTTATGTTACTGCATTCTTTGATGCAGGAGCTCTGGTATTGGCATCTTGAAAAACCAGCTCAAAGGGTCTGCATGTTCTAGTTCTCATAACACAGTGCCCAGCACACAAAGGCTGTTGTCCAATTTTACCTGAGTCTCTGGTGCCGATCTGTAGATGAGCTTAAAATTTTATAGTTTAAACTGTTCGTTAGATTAGTTGTTTTGCGTGAAGTTTACCACCACATCTTTTCTACATCCAAGCTCCTGCAAGTTCTGGCAAAGCTTAAATCGGCGTTAAATAGGGGCTATGTTTTGAATATCAGCCCTAATTAAAATTAGGTTTCTAATTTTAGTCCTTTACATTAAACTGCAGTCATACTGTTCAATATAAAGCAAGGTTTTAGGATTGGTATGATCCTCCTAATCTGTGATGTTGAGGAGTAGCACATCAGCTACCCCCGACTCAAAATTCTCTTCATTAGATTACATGAAGCTCAGTGGCAACATTAAAAAAAAAAAAACTAAAAGAGAAGGAGAAAACACTGTTCACCTAGATTGTTTACCTGGATAGAGTTGATTGAGGACGGGAATAGTGTTTTATCCCGCCTTAAAAAATAACCAATTATTTAGGGGTAAAATAGTATTGTATTAGAACAATTTTGGTGTTCTAAAATTGATTAGGGGAGGATAAGTATTTTGTGTTTTAATTGTATAATAAATTTACATCATTAAAGAAATAAATTTTTAGCTTCAATTGAGGGTTATTTTTATATTTTTTATAGAAAAAATTATATAATAAAATAATCTATCTACCCGTGAAATGAAAAAGATATAGGGTCTTTTTTGTAATTTTAAATTTTGTTGCACAATTAAAAGACCTTGCATCTTTGATGTTAAATAATTTAACCCTTGGTTTAAAGGATATTTTTTGTTGCCTTTTATTTTGGTAACTAATGAGTTGGGGTGATGTTATTTAAGTATTTTAAAAAATAAAAAGAATGAAAAAAATATGCTAATGTGTGCAATTGATTTAGGAGGCCAAAATTGTTGTTCTAGGGTTATTTCCGATGCATCTCGACGTGCTCTCATGAAAAAGCAGTGCCCAAGCAGGCATTTTTTTTTTCTCTCATTTCTTTCACCTCTTTTTCTTAGTCTTTGCGTTTGTCTTGTGAATTTTTAGATATTTTTTTTGTATTTATTTAATTGGAAATTGAGCTTTATTTTTTTTTCAACCTTTTTGTGTCCTATGTTTTATCATTTTTTTTATTTGAGTGGATTCTTTTGGGTATTTTTTTATTAAGTTTATTTTTATAGTTAAATTTTATTCTTAAGTTAAATAAAATTGATTGGTTGAATATAATTGATTGATTGAATATAAATTGATAATCACTCATTTTTTTTAGCTTTTCTTTTCCGCGGCGTTGCTCCAACGATCCTTGCAGTTCTTTTTTTCATGTTATCATGCACTCTTTTTCAGTGAAGTTTGGACCGTCTTTTGGTGATGACATTATTCACATTGGAATGACAATGAGTTTTCAAAAATTTATTTTTTTCCTTCCAGATATAATATTAACAGCTTATTTATTTTAGTTAATTATTATCAAATATTTTTTTGTATGGTTCGTCTTTCATCATTGTCTATAACCTATATCATATTATTACAATACTTGATTCTACTAAATAATTCAAATTAATGACTCAAGCATTAAGTTTTTCTTGTTTATTTACAAATAATACCACCACCTAAACATCCATGTATATTAAAAAAAATGATAGACCTGCAGCACAGTGCATCACAGGTAGCATTAGACTATTACCAATGGCTTGAGCCTAATCTGGTTCGCTACATAACCTATGACCTCCCTTTCAGGGGCAAGGGTTCCAAGAACAAAAAGGGGATTAGGCCAAACGGATTGCAGGAGCGGCACCTCCATATACGAGCCATTCCATGTTTCATTCTTGTCACCACCTCTGTGAACATGCATTGCTACCTGCTCTGGAAGGTTCAAAGTGATGACAATGGAAACCAACTGGAAATTGAAGCCATCCAACTAGAGCAGATGCATGTCAATCGAGTAGAATTTATCATGGTTGTCAAATCCAATCAGGCTTGTAACCAGGGTCACTATTTTTGTTTAAAAACTTCTTTTAATTTTTCAATTCTTAACTTTGTAGCTAGGACTTACTCCTGTGTAGCCAAAGAGAAGTTGGGAATCAACCATCTGGCTACGTGAATCTAACAAAATTAATTTTCAAAACAAGAGCCCAGCACAGATCAGGTTGCATAATTTGATAACAGCACAATCTATTGATCTTGTAACCACACAGTACACAAGGGCAGAAACTATTTGCAGACTCCCTCTATGACACCTAAAAACAGACTCTTAAGACGCTCACGAAGGACCATCTCTCTTTCAAATACACAACGGACACGAGCCTTAGACAAGGTAAACAAAACCAATTCACAAGTATTATCAACATAACAAAAAGCTGGGAGCTTAGTCCACCTCCTCCATCTTGCTCTCCTCAGCACCGTCTTCCTCCAGGGCAGGCATGTCAGTATCATCACCAGCAGCCTCATCCTCATCAATGCTAAGACCCAGTTTCAACATCCTGTGAATCCTAGCAGCAAATGTGTTTGGATCATCTAGGCTGAAGCCAGAGGTTAGCAGAGCAGTCTCAAACAGCAGCAACACGAGGTCCTTGACGGACTTGTCATTCTTGTCAGCCTCGGCTCTCTTCCTCAATTCCTCCATGATACCATTGTCAGGGTTGATCTCCATGGTCTTCTTGCTTGACATGTACGAGCTCATGCTGCTGTCCCTCAATGCCTGAGCCTTCATGATCCTCTCCATGTTAGCTGTCCAGCCATACTCTCCTGTCACCAAACAGCATGGAGAGTCCACAATCCGGTCAGAGACAACCACCTTCTCCACTTTGTCTCCCAAAATGTCCTTGATTGTCTTACAAAGGTTCTCAAAGGACTTCTTTTTCTCCTCCTTTTTCTTTTTCTCTTCCTCAGTCTCATCGTCAAGTTTTAGACCTTCCTTTGTAGCAGACACCAGCTTCTTTCCATCATATTCCTTCAACTGGCCAACAGCATACTCGTCAATGGCATCAACCATAAACAGCACCTCGTAGCCCCTCTTCTTGAGCTTCTCAAGGAATGGAGAGTTTTCCACTGCCTTCTTGCTTTCTCCTGTAATGTAGTAAATGTCCTTCTGGCCCTCTTTCATTCTGGTGACGTAATCCTTCAAGCTTGTCATTTCATCGCCACTCTTAGTTGAATGGTACCGGAGCAAATCAGCCAGTTTGGCTCTGTTCTGACTGTCCTCATGGATACCCAATTTCAAGTTCTTTGAGAAAGCATCATAAAACTTCTGGTAATCCTCCTTGTTCTCTGCAATCTCATTGAACATCTCAATGCACTTCTTCACTAGGTTCTTCCTAATAACCTTGAGGATTTTATTCTGTTGAAGCATCTCACGAGAGATGTTGAGTGGCAAATCATCAGAATCAACAACACCCTTGATAAATCCAAGGTACTCAGGGATAAGCTCCTCACAATTGTCCATGATAAAGACCCTCCTTACGTAAAGCTTGATGTTGTTCATCTTCTTTCTAGTGTCAAACAAATCAAATGGAGCTCTCTTCGGCGCAAAGAGAATAGCCTTGAACTCCAGCTGACCCTCAACAGAGAAGTGCTTAACAGCCAAATGATCTTCCCAATCATTGGTCAAACTCTTGTAGAAGGAAGCATACTCCTCCTTGGTGATCTCTTCCGGCTTGCGCAACCAGATAGGTTTCTGCTTGTTAATGAGCTGCCACTCATGAGAAACCTCCTTAATCTTCTTTTTCTTGGATTTAGTCTCCTTCTCCTCATCTACTTCCTCAATATCACCCTCCTCTTCCTTCTTTGGTTCATCATCCTCATCGTCACTAATCTCCTTCTCAGTCGTCTTCTCAGTCCACAGATAGATAGGATAACTGATGAACTCAGAATGCTTCTTCACAAGATCCTTAATCCTCCTCTCCTCCAAGTACTCAAGCTACAAACAAAATTATTGCAAAAACCAAAAGTCATAACTCAAAATCAAATCTAACACGAACAAGCCAATAACAACATCAATCCACAAACCAAAAAGTCTAGTTAAATTAAACAGGGTGCTTTATTTACCTGATCCTCCTTGAGGTAGAGGGTAATCTTAGTACCCCTACCAAGTTGCTCTCCGTTAACATCCCTTGTAACAGTGAAAGATCCACCAGCTTGTGACTCCCAAACATATTGCTCATCATCATTATGCTTAGTAGTCACCACAACCCTCTCAGCAACAAGGTAAGCAGAATAGAACCCCACACCAAATTGTCCAATCATACTAACATCAGCCCCTGCCTGCAATGCCTCCATAAACTCCTTCGTCCCCGACCTCGCAATTGTTCCCAAATTATTCACCAAATCTACAATTCACAAACTCAAAAAATAAGCATTCCCAAATCATATCAACCGCAATCAGCTCTCTCTAATCCTCCCCCTATACCTTACCAATAAACCACTTTCTCACTATTCCACTCGCAATTTTAATAAACTTCGGCTTTTATCTCATGAGAATCCCGAACCAAAAACATAAAATACGTAACTTTATATCCCAAAACCCAGAATCCAAATCAATAAATAAAATTTGCACTGCCTCGGATGGTAACTTTCAAAGATAAAACTTGGGTTTGAGAGATAAACACGGAATCAAGACCAGGAAACAAAATTTTCAGTGATCCAGATGATATTTTTTAAAGAAGAAAAAATGGGTTGTAGAGGACTTTGATGTACCTGCTTTGGTCATGCCAACACCGCTATCGATGATGGACAAGGTGTTGTTAGTTTTATCAGGAACAAGCCTGATGAACAACTCAGGTTGTGCATCAAGCTTGCTCTTATCCGTCAAGCTCTCAAATCTAATCTTATCCAACGCCTACACAAATCCCAAGAAACCACCATTAGCACCATGAAAACATAAGAACCCCAGACAAACAAAGACTAAAAGAACAGAGGAGAATGTACATCAGAAGCATTGCTGATGAGTTCACGAAGGAAGATTTCTTTGTTGGAATAGAATGTGTTGATGATCAAGCTCAAGAGCTGGTTGATCTCTGCTTGGAATGCAAATGTCTCTGCTTCTCCCATTTGCACGTCTGCCATCTTTCCCACGCCAAAGCAAGCAAGAAACCACGCCAAAGCAAGCAAGAAAACACGATTAAGAGAGCAAGAAACGACTCAGAAGCAACAAAGCGAGAGAGAATTCGATGATGGATTGTTCAGGGCTTGTTCTTGACGAGGGAAAGGAGCATGCTTTAGGGTTTTTTTATAGTGTATGATGGGTTCTAGGTTCTTCTTGAAGCGTGAGTCTGTCTAGACTCTAGATTGTTCGGGGAAACGACGACGTAAAGGGGAAGGATGCATGGTTTTCGAGGGAAGTCGAGAAGGTTCTGTTCTGGTTTGCTAAGGGAGACCTGGAGGATTTTTTTTTAATTTGTTTTATTTATATATGGTTGAATTTGATGACAGAGTGGGACCTATTCTTTTGCTTTGGAATGTTTCGTACTTGATGTTTTGAGACTGTTGCATTTTAGTCCGGATGTTTTGGGAATTTCAATATATTTCTAATTTGAATTTTTCAATGAGCTGACTTTAATTTTTGGAAAAAAAAAAGATGCCACTCAAAATTTTTTAAAAATATATAATAATAATAAAAACATAGACCGTATATGATTATTATTCCTATACTTAAATAGAGCTAAAATTTAAAAAAAGAAACTTATTTTGAAAAAATTACTTGTACATTCAAAATAGGAAAGACCGAGACATGTCTTTCTATCGCAAGTGTCTCCTCACTTCTACTCTGATATTGTTTTTTTATAAAGACTCTATTTTGCTCGGAGCTTCCTTTTCGTGAATGTCAAGATCTTCGTCTAAGCTTTCTTTCCCTTGAGACTCTCCTCTCTTGACAGCTTTCATTTCGTGTGTGTCATATATCTCTGAATTATAAAGTTTATTACTAGTTCCTTGGCTAATAATGAAAGTCTCTTGCTGGGAAAAGGTGTCGACAGGAGATAGAGCAAGATTAGCCCAGGATTTCTCACATCCCTGATGAACAGGTAGAGAGTTTGGTTCAGCAATAACATTTCAGAGATGTCAGCTAATAATAAATGTTTCATCTTTTGTGTTAATTCTGCCCATCAAGGTTGATTATAACTCTTTCCCACTCAATACTCAGGATGTGTTGTGCAAAATCTGTTCTTGGGAGATTCTACTGATCGGGATACTGTCTTTGAGCTGGTTCTTCATCGACTAACACTTTGGCTGAAAACATTTGAAGGAAACCACTATTACACGGGACTGGACTTGCTTAGAAGCTCATATGGGATCCTCCTTCTGTCAAATCAGTAAGGCGTCAAGTTTTGTTCATCATATGCTTGCTGGTATATACCTCTGTCTATTTTTGTTTTCCGTTTTTTCCTTCCTTTTCTTTTCTGTATTCTTTTTTTGCTTGCTAGTTTGGTCATTATTTTTGTGGCACTAGCAAATATTAATAAAATCAGAAATTAACAGTAATATTTCAGACGTTAAATAGTAAGTATCAAATTATTCATCGCAAACCAGAAAAAAACTTGTTCATTACAAACTCGTAGGGCTGCTCAGCTGAGCCCTGCTAGCTAGGTTCAACTGTTTTCCTAGAAAATTTATTCAAGCATTTAAATAAACTGGAACTGCACCATCTTTAAGGAAGAGAATTAAAACTCCATTCGAATTCAAAACGAATCGTCTCCTTTGGTTCAAGAGTTTGCAATGAATCTAAGAAAGCATCGCATGTAACAACCTTCCGATATCCATTTCTTCCACAACGCTCGATCTGGACGCCTTTTAAGTCATGCTGCCAACCGTTTAAATGGTTACCTCCACAATAATGTTTATGCTTCACTCTCCGCACTAGTTTCTTGCAAAGAATCTTCATGAACTCATCGTTGGTTCCACGGCCAGAAACAAGAAATAAAGATTCTGGACGGCAAATACAAAACAAGACATCAACAAGAGAGTGGCCTTTTTTCTCTATGATATAGGTTTTCAGCTTCAAGTGAGTGATATGAAGTACAGGATCGGAGACCTTGCTGACTATTTTTTCGAACCCAGAAGAGGAATAACAGAAAATACACAGAGTGACACGCTTGATTTGGTTGAGATTTTTTAGATATTTCCTAAAACTTTCTGTACAACCCTTAAACTTAAATACCTCTAGATTTTTGCAGGAGGTAAGATCAATATGAGTCTTCTCAAAGTAGAATGGAGAATAAGAGAAAGTATGAAGACTAACCACATCAATCTCAATCTTCTCCATAAGCGGAAAAGATTGTCTCTTCACCTTAACCTTCTTGAGTTTTCTTAAACCTGAAAGGTGAAGGTACTTTAACCCATCACATTCTACTAGAGCAAATTTCTCGATGAAAGGGCAGGTAAAGACGAGATTGTCGAAAATCCTTTGGTCACAGATTTTAACTTGTTTCAGGGAGAGCTCACGAAGAGAAGGCCAATTTATGGGGCCGCTGAGAATACAACCAACTAACCTACAAACAACCAATTCTTTGACAGACAAGGTGGCTTCGGGTAGTCTATAATAGTCAGGTACACAAAAGTAGATAGAAAGCTCCTTAACACCCTTCTGTGTACCCAGTCGTATACAGCGATTGATATGTTTAGCCAGTTGAGGCTGCAACGGCTGTTGGAAAGTAAAAAAACAAGTCCTGAAATAACGATCGGTGACAGAAAACTGAAATTTTGGTATGCTTCTGTATTTTCGGCATTGTCGAAGCAAAGAATTGTAGACAAAGGTAGCAAATTCCAAACTCCTGTCAGAATTTTCTACTAAAAAAGAGGAACTGGAGAACTCAGATATGGGAAAAGAATTGAAAACCCGATGCCATGTCTTGGACAAGACGCTAAGACGAACCACCTCTGGTGTTGATAAAAGAGAGAGAATGTGGTGTATGATGTGTTCAGGCAACTGGGATATCCGATCAGCAGCATCCATAGAAATTGTGTTCATATTGATAACAGAGAATTTTGGTTGTTGATCTGAAACGTGAGGCTGCTTTAAAAAATAACTCAAACAGTGTCTTTTATATGATTTTAATCTCCTTTTCGGAGTCAAATCTTAGGAATCCTTGAGCTGCAAGGATTTTAGTCTCTTTTCCGGAGAGGATACCAAAAAAAAATTCAGAGACAAAGCTTAAACCGCCTATTAACTAAAAACTAAGCATGTGTTTAAATAAGAGTAAATAATTTATTTAGTCCCTATTTTGTTTAGCAATGTAATAACTTAGCCCCTATAGTTTTAGAAATCACAACTTAGTCCCTTGACCTTTTTTTATTTACATAATTAATTCATCAAAAAAGATCCATCAACTTTTTGAAAAAAATGCCAAGCTACCATTGGGTTTCTTATGATTATTATATATCCAATAAAGTATTATGGAAGGAAAATAATTAAATTTATGAAAACTCATCACTATAAACGGAAATAAAAATATAGGGATTATTTCATTAAAACAAGGGATTGGATAATTACTCTATGAATAATGGTGACCGCGCGACCTAGAAAACTTTTAAAATACAAAAAATTTCTAATAAATTCGTCCTAATCCTATCATGATTTTGTAGTCCTACATGAATAGGATTATTAGGAGAAAAACATAATCTACATATAAAAATAGAAAAATTATTTTCTAATAAATGTGAATCAGTCTCTAGTTGTTGAGATTTTTTAATAAAATTATGTTATTTTTTCTTTTTTTATAAAATAAATCATAATCATAGAAAAACAAGGTTTTTTTATTTTTTTAATAAATTACACTTTATATCTTGTAGAGTATTTATTTTTTCAGTTTATTTTTATTTTTTTAGAAAGTACAATTTATAGGTCAATTTAATTTTTAAATTTATAAAAAAAAATCTGTCCTCAAATATAACATCCCTTCACAGATGCCAAGGCCAAGGCCTAAAATTGCAGTCTCCAACAAAACTTACTAATATCTGAAAAATTCTCAAGGCCAGAAGAAATGACAAACATCAAAGCAGCCAAATGTCTAGCATACAAACTCTTCGTATCTGAAAATTTCTCAAGAAAAGAAGAAGTTGATAAACACCTAGCAGACAAATGTCTTGCATTTCCTTGCAAGGGATTGATGTGAAGTCTGGAAACTAAGGCATTCAGTTAGGTGAGTGTTTCCCTTGACACGGTCTGGTGCTCACCAACCCTTGGAGCAATGGTCATCTGTACCATGCTGGACACAGTGACTATATCCAACATCATGGAAGAAATCCCTGATCTCTTTGGCATTACAGTTGCTCGCTCGCAGCAACTGTTCATCCTCATTGATTAGGTAGGGGGCTGCATCTTCCACATCTTCCAGTCTTGACAGTAATTTTATGGCCCCTTTCAATACATGTTATTCCCATCCTTGGACATCAATTTTAAGAAGCAACACAGGTTCTGAATTTTGAATTAGTTCATCATGGGGAAGGGTCCTTACTTGAACGGCTATTTCTTTGTTGGACTTGAACGCCAACTTTGCACTCGAGGCTGAGACAGCACTATTGTCAAGCAGTAGGAAGAGGGCTTTGTGCCTCTATTTTCGGTGTTTTTTTGTATCAGGCATTTTGTCGAAACCTGGGGTGTCTCATGCTGTTCTGTATTTTTTCTGCATTTGATGTTATTCTCTTTTTTCAAGTTGCAGGGAAAATAGTATAAGCCTTGGTTTTTTCAAAGAGGCCTAACGTTTTAGCTCAACCCCAGTTCCTCTGATTTCAACGTGGTCATCAGAACAATTGATGCTTAATGGATATCATAATTGCCTGACCACATTATACACCACAATCTCTCCACATTATGCTTATTAATGGGCTGGCGTTAGGCAGTTTCCTCTTGATTTTTAGTCTACTAATTATAGTTTGCCCCAAGCTATCTTCCCTGCCGAGGAATTGGTTGTTTCAAGGTTAGCTGGATGTGCTCTCGACACTGCCATAAATTTGCCCTCTTTGAGTGAGTTTTCTCTAAAAGAAGTTTATTTTGATTACCGAAGTATTATTGACAATCTCATCTTTACCTGCACTTTCATCGATAAATTTTCTCTAATAGCTTGTTTCATCGACACAGACGAGGGTTTGAACTTTGAAGACTGAGAGCTTTAATCTCAATCTTCTCCATAATATCTTTGAGTTTTGTGAAACCTGAAAGTTTTGAGGTAACGTAACCGACAATGTATCAGATAAATTCTCTTGATCATAGACCACATAAACTTTGCTCACAAATTTTAACTTCTTTCAGAGAAAGATCATGCAGAGAAGGCCAATTTATGGCACCCTCCAGAACACAACATGATACAAGAAACTAAATTTAACAAGTCCACCAAGCAATGGCCCTAAAAACAAGAATTCCTAACATCTAATTGAAACTCATTTAAGGTGGTTAATCTAGCCTTATGTTTTTGGAGGCAACCGGCGTAATCAGATGGCATGGCCCTGGAAATGTTATGGCCTCATTTTTGGGGCTTCCAGCTGATTATAACAAGACCAAAAATGATTACAAGATCATTGTAGGCACTGTGGAATTTGCCTTACAAGGAACTTATGTTATAAGTACTGGAGACGCGCATTCAGAAATTAACAGTAACATATCACACTCAACAGAATAAAATATCAAATTATTAAACATAAAAATCCCAAACCGGAAAAAACTTGTTCAACACAAACTCGAAGGTCTGCTGCAGCTGAATCCTGCCTAGGTTCAACTGTTTTCTAAGAGAATTTGTTCAAGGAAATATATATATATATATAAACTAACACTCCAACTTAAATCACCATTCGAATACAAAACGAATCTTCTGCTTCGGTTCCAGAATTTGGAATGAATCTAAGAAAGCATGACATGTAACAACCTTCTTATATCCATTTCTTCCAAAATGCTCGATCTTGACGCCTTTTAAGTCACGCTGCCAACATTTGACATGGGCAGCTGCAGAATAATTTTTATGTTTCACTCTGCGCACTAGTTTCTTGCAAAGAATCTTCATGAACGCATCGTTTCCTCCACAGCCAGACACAAGTAATAAAGATTCAGGACGGCAAATACAAAACAAGTCATCAACAAGAGCGACGTTTACTTTCTCCGTGCCGTCTATATAGGTTTTCAGCTTCAAGTGCCTGATATCAAGCAAAACAGGATTGGAGACTTTGCTGACTATTTTGTTGATTACAGACGAGGAATAGTAGGTAAAACGCAGAGTGACAAGCTTGATTTGGTTGAAACTTTCAATAATTTCCATAAAATCTTCGCGAAAACTTTCACGCTGTTGAAAATAGATGAGATCAAGAGATAATTTAAGAGCAACTTCTTGTAAACTTGTTTGATTCAAAGAAAACAAAGGCGGGATGTTTTCCATGTAACATTTGAATGACCGTAATCTTGGAGCATTGATGATAGCTTCCTCTGCCGACAAGTCAGGTAAAGAGAGGTTTAATTTCTCAAGCAGGGGGATAGAAATCTCAATCCTCTGAATGTGATGGCGATAACCGTGCAACACCAAAACTTTGAGGGCAGGGAAATTACAATTAAGGCCTTGAATCAGGTCTTCTGTAATCATACCATGCTTGTACTTAAATACCTCTAGATTTTTGCAAGAGGTCAGATCAATATCTGTCTTCTCCTTGTAGGATGCAGAATAACAGAAAGTCTGAAGACTAACCACGTCAATCTCAATCTTCTCCAGAGGCGGAGAGATTTGGCTTTTCACCTTAACTTTCTTGAGTTTTCTTAAACCTGAAAGGTGAAGGTACCTTAACCCATTACATTCTATTAGAGCCAATTTCTCGATGAAAGGGCAGGTAAAGATGAGATTGTCGATAATACTTTGGTCACAAATTTCAACTTTTTTCAGAGAGAGCACACGCAGAGAAGGCCAATTTATGTTGCCTTTGAGGGGACAACCAGCTAACTTACAAACAACCAATTCTTTGACAGACAACATGGCTTCAGGTAGTCTGTGATATAGAGGCATACAAAAGTAGATAGAAAGCTCCTTAACACCCTTCTGTGTACTTAGTTCTATACACCGATTGATGAATTTACAATAAGGAAAAGGTCTACAAAGATATCTGGTACTGACAGACAACTGAAATCTTGGTATGCTTCTGTATAGTCGGCATTGTCGAAGCAAAGAATTGTAGACAAAGGTACAGAATTCGTAACTTCTGTCAGATTTTTTTGTGAAAAAAGAGGGACAGGAGAACTCAGATATGGGAAAAGAAGTGAAAACCTGATGCCATGGCTTGGACAAGACACTAAGACGAACCACCTCTGGTGTTGAAAGAAAAGAGAAAATTCGATGTTTGATGTGGTCAGGCAATTGGGATATCCGATCAGCAGCATCCATAGAACTTGTGTTCATATTGAAATCAGAGAATGTGGGTGCTGATCTAAAACGTGAGGCGGCTTTATAAATTAACACAAACAGTTGTGGAAAACCCCAGAAAACCTAAACACGAAGTATGTATTTAAGTAAGGGTAAATAATTTGTTACGTTCATGTTTATTTAGCATCATAATAAGGTAGTCCCTGTAGTTTCACAGATCATAACTTAGTCTATTGATGGTGAAGTCCCTTTAATGTCTATGAATATGAAGTCTTGTTTATTCATCAAAAATCCATTATTTTTTTTAAAAAAAATTCTCAAACTATCGTTTGGATTTCTTTCAATCAATATATAACCCATAGAGTGTTATTAAAAGAAAATAATTAAATTCATCAATAATATCAAAACTAAGTTAAGCAAAAATAAAATAAAATAAAATATAAAGATATTTTCATTTAAAACAAGGATGGAATAAATACTCTAGGTAACATATAGGGATGACAATGACTGCATAATGATTTTCTTTCTCAATATTTATACTTAATTTATTATTTATGGGATAAAAAAGAATTATATATTTATATGTTATTTATCGGGTTTCAAGTATCTATATAAATAATAATTATTCAAATATTATTTATCATCCAAGTGTGCGTGTGAGAGGAAGGGGGGTTGAGTCTAATTTAAAAATATTTATTTTAATAAGGTAGTTATCCAAAAAAACAAATCTTACTTCAGTTTAAGGAGGTCTCTATTATGTACACGAATAGGATTATTAGAGAAAAACAGGAAAAAAAAAATACTAAACATACTCCCATAATTGATTGGTATATAATCTCAAATAAATATATCTAATTATTTTTCTTCATTATAATGATTCAAACCTCATGAAAGTTAATTATAAAATATTTTATGCTCTGCTGCATATAACAATTTTTTAATTCTTCTATGAATGAATCCTTTGCTTCATTGTATTCTGTTAAATTAGAACTCTATTTCATGCTATATACTAAGTTATTAAATTGGACCAGCCTGACAAAGATAATTTAATAAATATTGATGTGAACTTTACCATAGATCTTGTTTTATTTCAAACTTGTTTTAAAAAATAACTTGGTAAATGTTGATGTTAACTTTAGCTCGGGTCTTATTTTATTTTACACCAGTTTTAAGGTTGACTTAGTCAAATTTAGTAAACTCAATTTAGTAAACTAACAGTAACATATCAGATGGTAA
>Ga0307517_10003200_pt1 | contig 25704 bp, 31 predicted proteins | sample 23_EM_MG_FD_194515 | JGI IMG/M metagenome (GOLD analysis project Ga0307517, IMG submission 194515) | Populus trichocarpa ectomycorrhiza microbial communities from riparian zone in the Pacific Northwest, United States - 23_EM | ecosystem: Host-associated > Plants > Roots > Unclassified | place... | reverse complement strand
GTATCACAGACATGTACTGACAATGTGTGCTGACAATTCTCTCGTCTTCTGCAGTAATGACTACCCATCACCTATCTCTACCTTTACTTTACCCTACCCTACCCTACCCCACCAAACTCTACTCTACCCTACCCTACTCATCTCCACCCTACCCTACCCTACCCTACCAAACTCTACTCTAGCCTACCCTACTCATCTCCACCCTACCCTACCCTACCCTACCCTACTCTACCCTACCCTACCCTACCCTACCCTACCCTACCCTACCCTACCCTACCCTACCCTACCCTACCCTACCTTCCGACCCTACCCCTACGAGTCAAAAAACCCCCCATAACCCACCATCCCATCATAAACTCTATTCCTACATCCCCCTCCATCTCTCACAACTTCATCCACATCTACCACAAAACTCCAGTCGTCTACTATATCCAGTTCCTCCTATCCTTCCAGATATACTCCCCAGTTTCGCTTCCTCCTCGCTCCATCTTACACTGTCCAAAAGACCCACCATACCTTCCTGTCCTTCCCACCTAACGACGTCTATTCCGTATGTGCTCCCTATTCCCAATTGGAACCTTCCATCTCCGCACCTAGCTCAAATCATCCGATACTTCCTGCTCATCCACCAACTCCTCCGAAACGACATCCTCCTTGGAGTGACCTTCGTGCAAAAGCCACCTCAGCGACGCCCATAACTTCTCAACTTCTATTCCATATCCTCTTCTCGTGCCCAATCGGAACCCTCCTTCTCAACCGTGCCTCAACCTTCCGCCATCCACCACCTCTTCCGAATTGAAATTGTCCTTTGATGGCGACACCGAAACTTCACCTCTGTCTCGCCTATCCAATCGATAAAGTATTCATCAATTATCGAAGACCTCTGTATAACCTTCATGCGGGGCGAACCAGGAGTGAAGCGTTGGAGATGGCGTTGCGAACACGTAGCTGATCTCGGAGGTGGATAAGGGCCGGGAAGGTGCTGAAGAGCCGGTGTCAGTGTCTGTCCTGGTGCCGCCTCCCTCTGTGCCGTTCCGATTGAACACATGGACGATACCGGGAAAGGTGACAAATCCACGTCTGAGGATCTATTGAAAGGTATCATTCCACCCGTATTATTACAAGTCGGGGTCGTCGTCGGCGAGGTAAGAGGCTGGATTAGTGGGGGGTTCTCACGAAGAACAAGGAAAATGTGTCTTCTCGAAGAGCATTACGCAAGATTCTCCCGTGCTCACCTGGATTTTCATACTCTCCGCTGGTATCGCCTTCCTCTTCCTGGCAACTTGTTTTTGCTTCTCTCGCTTTAAGTTTCCCCACCTTTCGTTAATCGCCCGCATTCGACCACCATTTGCCATTCGCACAAAACCATCCATCAACACCCAAGCTTTAGATACTTCGCTCAATAGCTCTTCCCCTACACTTATTTTTCTTGAGAAATTATGAGTGAGGTAGAGCTATACATGAGAATCACGACGTTTTCTGCCTTGGGTGGTAGTGGTGGTAGTGGTGTGTGCGTGCGCGGTTTTTGTGCTCCTTTGTGCTTCTCTGCCCCTCCGCATTTATATACAGTACAGGTCTATAGGTCAGCCCGGACCAGCGGTGACTGCGCCGAGCCTCAGCGCCAAGTAGTGACTCCAAGAAAATATCGGTCCTCCTCAGCGCATACACCCATACTTGTATTGCGGCGAGGTGGTTGTTGGTAAGTAGTTCCGCTTTTTTCCCCCTACTTATATTATTCTACAACTGGAGGGGCTGGTGATCGGTTAATAGAGATAGGAACCGAAAAAAAAACTGAGCCGAACGGAGGCGGTCGTCGATGTCGAGGCTTGATAATGAGAGAAATACAGATAGGGTCTTTGTCGCCATCGCCACCGCCTCTTTCGTCACCTGTGGTCGATGCTGGGCAAGACAAACTCTCGTGACTTTTTCCGTGTGGGATTGAGCGGATGCAGCTCCCTTGGATCCTCCGGAAATAACGCGATTTTATTATAGTGAGTCAGGCGCAGAGGAACTGGTACATGGAGATAATCACAATAGTGCTGGTAAACGTGGGGCGGTCAGTTCATCTCATTTCACATGAACCCTACGCTGATTTTTCTTTTTCTTCTGCACCTGGCTAGTTGATCTCATTGGTTTTTATTCTCCAGAATTCGACTCTTGTGCGAATGAGCGACGAGCCGAATGGGCGACTACGAGGTATGTTTAATTATATGTTCACCTGTTTTTGAATGCCAGAACCTCGTCACTCATTTTAGCTCGACGTCTCCTCACGTTTCTTTCGACCAAACAAAGGATCAATTACGACAATCCTGAATTGGCGAAACGTGTCCCCGCGTTCAGTGGCTTCTCCACGTTACAGGTAGAGGGAATTTTCACCCAATTTGATTCAGTCAGTACGTTTTGAATCCTTTTTCTTTATTTTAAAAATTTGAACATTTATTATTTATTTATTTCAGCAATATTTTTATAGGAACATTCAATGAGTTCGTATATTGGTAAGTCGATCGCCTCAAAATGTATCCAACACCAGTTGGCTCATCTTCTCCACTTGCGGATCTTCAAATAAAAGGTCTTGATGGTGCCCACAGCCTTATCAGCGCCGCGGACTGTCGTCTCATGACTTTCGTCTCTGTCAACAAAGTCATCCAACTCTAGATCGAGGCTGCGAGTTTACCGTTGCTCGCGTTCTCGGACACGCATGTGTACAATGACCAAGCCGAGCCGCTTAACCGGCGATTCTCAGCTTGGCTTTACACTCTCCACAATTACTTCCGATTCCATTCCGATTCGCCTGTGGATGCGATATCGGGGAGATGAGGTATGTACACTGGGGAATCTTACATCAATGTAGGTTCATTTCCTGTAGTCACAATATAGCTATTTGATTGTTTCTGCTTCATTAGCCTCAAGCGAACTTCCATAAGGCCCTGCACATCGACAGCCCGCAGTTTCTTACCCTCAAGAGCGCGTATCGTCATGCTAGTCCCCCATGTCCAACGACAAAACAATTGCGAGGTATCTTTTCTGGTATGCGGCGGAACTTCTGTGCCCGCATTCTCCACTGCTCGAGCGACGCAAATTCCTTGCCGCTAGACTGAACGTGTAAGTTGGTACTTGTCGACGGGTATCTAACCTTCCAGAACAGGATTTTTTTCCTCTAAGTATACTTATAACAAATGCTGTGGTTACATGCCCTCCTGAACGGTGAATGAACTGGAATTGGACTGAAACTGCCGCCGTTGAATGTTGACTTTCTACGTTGCCTCCCTTTCTGCGTAGCCTCCCAGTATATACAACACCCAATACCACCACATAAAGGAGGCCTCAAACCTCCGCTCCCCAGACTACTTGGGCTGTTGTCCTAAGTGCCAAATGCATGTCAAATGGAATGACGAATCAATGTTCCGTACTTATGAGAGGGCCGGAAGTTCTACTTTTTGGCATTTGAAGTGGTTGATCAGCCGACAAGTTCACCACTCCACCACTCGAAGGTCGCCAAGCAGAATTTGGAGCTCGGCGATGTTGGTGGCAACGTCAGAATCCAGTATGGCTTGAGGTTCAAAGGAAACGTCGAAGTTCAAGCACGTGATGGAAGTTGGCGCCGTGGATCTTTCTGAGATGCCATATATAAGCTTCCCAATCGTTGTTACTTCTTGGACGATTTTCTCCGAGTCTTTCTCGAAACAATGGGCGACCCGAGTTATCTCCGCCTTGTACCTGCCTCTTCCGCCACCGTCCCTATCGACTGGAGCAAAGTCCCCGAAGCATCCAAGAAATTCCTTCTCGAGGGCTGGGGCACCGACTGGGAGACAGAGAAAAAGTGCCCGCTGCCCGCGACCATCGGCGAGCTCGCGAAGATGCTCGACGAATCCAAATTCTTCGGGTACATGGAACCCGAGCGCCGCTGCACCCTCGTTCTCGACATCAGCGAGTTCGGGCTCACCCAACCCGACACCATTCCAGATCAAGGGTTCCCAGCCGGACCGCACTTCTACATGAAGTATTTGGACCAGGTTTGGTTCATTCTTTTTGTGCCGGGAAAGCGAGATGGGATCCTCAGCTTCAGCCCAAAGATACCTTACTTCGAGTTGGATGACGAATATAACAAAGAAGGACAGATCACATGGGACAAAGGGGTTGTGGAGGATTATGAGCCGAAGTTCTGTGAGGAGATTAACCGATGGGGAACACTCGGAGCGGTATCAAGGAAAAAGGTGGCTGGGTGGGACAGTCTGACGGTGAAAAGTAGTCTGGAGACCGCGCAGATGTACAAGGCAGTCATGTCACTTCCGAGAGACCACCCGGCGCATAGGGCTATGATCAATGGTTTTGTGGCTTCATTGCGACGATGAGGTGCAGTATTCAAGCGGTGTTATTATTTTTTTGGACAGGAGTTCTAGTTTAACTCTGATTCTTGGATCTCTATTATAATTTATCAGAATCAAATGTGTTTATTGCTTTTAGATGCCGGAATTCAAACATTCAAGTTCCTCCCTCGCTGATGATCGAGAACGGAATTTATAAGCCGAATGGGGACGTTTTTCTGTCGCGTTGATGGCATCGACGGCCCTGAAGATTTACAAAGTTTAAGGAATGCAGGATAGGAGCCCGACTCAATTATATCCCCTGGAGTTTTCTTCGCTTGTGAAACCTGGCCAGAATTTACCAATCTATATTTGGTATTGTTACAAGCATGTCGTACTGTGAAGGAAAACATGTCTCAACTATTCCAGCATCCGCTCCATAATAATGATATCCCCAACTTCGCCAATGACAGTGTCCTTGTCCTAGTTGCAAGACAGTGAAAACTGAGTGCAAGTTCAATGATTTTGAATATAGAGGACCCACAGCACCAGCTTTCGCGTATGAATCGGCCTCATTCCAGCCTCGTGGAATCCACCAAAACTGAACCAACATCCCTTCTTTCTCCATCTCCCTAATCTTTGCCTCCAGCTTCTTCCACAAATCTTGGTTCGCAACCGCAGCCCCGGTATTTGTCCTAGGCATAAGTAATTTTCAATCATCTGTTAATAGTTATGGCCTTCATCGTCTAAAATTCCTCTTCATGCTATCATACATCGTTTCTAGACTGTTTATTCAGTAGTTGGCTGCCAACCGCTCCATGATATACTCCCTGGATAATATCAATCTGGAAAAATCTTGCGGGAGAGAGCTCAAGCCGTTTGCTGCTAATGAGGTACCGCAACCCAAAAACGTTATCGGTCAATCTAATCTAATCTTAGATCGACGCAACAAATTCAATCACGTGCCGTGCCTTTTTTTTTGCTTCTTGCCCCAATCTTGCCCATAGCCCCCATATCGATAATCGAACACGGGAATTAGGCTCCAACTAAGAGTACGGCTGCTACAATGGAATCGTTCGTTAGTTGGAGTGCGGAGGACGGAAACATCGGCCTCAAAACGTGCGCGAATTTAGATGCATTGAATAGGCAGTACGTATTTCGCGTTCATCCGTTCTGTGTTCGATGGATAGGATAACTAATTTTTCTTGCTACAGGCACGTTTTGGTTCTCGCGTATTCCTGCTGGACTCTAGATATCGGACTATGCATATCCTCGACAACCCTCGATAAGCTGCATACCGTCGACAAGAACTTGCTCGAGGTGTATCGTACCCCTTCTGCATCATCTCTTCATCTCGCCGTCTTTCATCATCTTCTCGTGTACCCTTCACCCTCACTTGCTTCCTCCAAGTTTCCTTCCCTCCCACCTGGGCGTCGGAGCATTCTCAAATGCTAGATCCAGTCAAGCGGCGCAAGCCTCAATTTCGCTCGCAATTTGGTTTAGGTGGCGCTGGGTTGATGGAATAATGCTCCACGGTATAATGGTTCCGTATGCGGCAAACTTCAGTGTCGTGAAGGAGCGGGTTCTGGTGGGACGCTGGAGGGAAGGTTTTGGTGGATATGGGCACGCGAAGTCGACGAGTCGAACCTCGAGAAGCAGTGGAAATCCGGGTGGGAGGTTTGTGTCTGGGAGTGGCCGGGATAATGCTTGTCGGATGGAGTGAGGGAGATCAGAATTCAAGGATGGTTATATGATTATGATCGACCAAAGATCGGGCATTCAATCGCGTCCTTGTCTGCATGGTTCTCTGTTGCTCCTAGCCCACATGTTCATCGCGCGGTGCATCAAGTTACGATGTTCTTCTCGATTTTGTCTAGGTTTTGGTGTGTTTTTGTCATTTCTACATCTCTTTTGTTCTGCTTCTTTCATCTTCCCCACCTCTCTCCAAATCCCTCTTTTGAGTTCTGAGTCCCCTACCTATTGGTATCGCTCTCTTCGTAGCGAAGGTTTCGGTCATGGATGCGATATGCGGTCCACAACCCTCATTTTGTTCTCTCATTCTTGTTGGTGAAATTCGAAGGAGCTCAGGATATGTAACCAACATCTGCCTGCTCATCCCCAATCATCATTTTCCCACTTGGAAGCTTAAAGTTCTCCCACCGTAACCATCCCCACTGCGCCTCGTCCATCTATTTCCAAATATCGAGCGCAGGCAACCACCAGACCCCACGGATCGATCGCGCCAGCGGTTTCGAGATCAGTTGTTTATTCTGTGCGTTGGCGTATGCATTCCATAGCACACGAAACAACTGTGTCCATTTAAGCACCAAGGGCGGATTCGATCCCCGGTTTTTCTGGTTTGGGCGCTTTCTAAGAGATGCTATGGATTTACTTGTACTCCGCGCGCAAATTGATTTCAGTGCAAGACCCTGTTTCAACACAACGTGTCTGGGTCTTGCATCCTGATTCTCTATTTTTTGATCCTTCCAGCAGAGCAAACGGGCACTTCATAGTTCTGTCCAAGTGGCATCGAATATCAATTGGTGGCTGTCTACTGCGTTGTCGATACATCTGGTCGGAATTTTCTTATCTGTTTTATTCCACGCTCTGATTCCTCTTTCCTTCAGGATCAGTTCCCAGCGGGTGCGAGACGAGTATTCCTGAGCCTCGTGGTTTCGAAACGACTCTTGTAACTTTTCTCTACTGTTACTAACTGTTCCTGCCTATCACAATCGAACGGCCTGCGCCTATTGGACATATTTTCATGCAGAATTCTCCCCATCTCCAAAGTCAGAGACACGTGGACGATAGGTGATTTATGGATTCAGGAGTCAGAGGGGATACAGTAGATGTCAGCAATGATAGAAATGTGAAGTGTGGTCACGGCAATCTGGGAGAAGGAGACAAGGATAAGGTGAAGAAAAGAAGGGGGCAGAAGGTGGTTCTGTTGTAAGTCTCAATTTGTCACTGAACCAAACGCTGAAAAATGTACAGCCAATCGACCTTGTTATCTTTGACAGCCCCACCAACCTCCGCTTTGTCTCCATCGACGGCTGCGGCGCCAACTTCAGAGCCCGACCCACCACCGGCCGTAACTCATAAAGGAAACAATGTAGATATAAATACGGCATCGTCGTCTACTGCGAGTCTGCGACGATAGAACCTCCTGGGACAATCCGCGTGGCTAGAGATGTCAGCCCTCCATTTACGGTACGTTTTCAAACACCCTGGATCTTTACTAGAATCTAATGATATTCTTCGTTATTTCCTTTGAAATATTAGCCGAGTTCTGTAAGTTTTTTATCATTAGAGAAATGATGATGACGACGAGATCATTACACAACAAAACCAAAGCGTCCCAGAAAACATCCCCTCTAACAACAAGTGGAAATGCCGACAGTGGCAGATCAAGGTACGTGAGGTCATTCCATGAATGCATGATATGTTGAGGTTCAGATTTTGTCTAGGTTGTCGGTGGAATTCGTTATCAAGAAAACTGGATAAACAGAACGATGATGTTGTAGGGTACGCTTCTATCGTTTCTACATCTTTTTGATTCTCCTTTCTTCATCCTTGCGGATCATCTCGCCTATGGTTAATGTGGCCCTCTCCGACTCCTTCTTTTGAGTCCCGTACCGATTGTATCGTTGCGGACGTTTCGGTCATGGATGCAACATGCAGTCCACTTTCAGTCTTCACTTCACTTGCTCAATCTTATATAGTGGAATTTGAGGAGCAGCTGTAATATCCGCATGCGCATCCCCAATCATCATTTTCCCACTTGGAAGATTCAAGTCCTCCCACCCGTCACCTTCCTCACTGCGCCTCTTATATTTCCAAATCCCGAGCGCGTACAACCACCAGACTCTACGGATCGATCGCACCAGCGGCCTTGAGATCAGTTGTTTATTCCGTGCGTTGGTATATGCATTCCATAGCCACCCGCACACGAAACAACTATGTGCCTCAGCACTTGGCGGATTCGATTCTTTGTCTTTATGGTTTGGGTGCTGCTTGTGCATGAGCGCTTTCTGGGAGAAGCTATGGTTTTACTTGTGTTCCGCGCCCAAATCGATTCCTTCTGTCGTCATGAAACCCTTGTCTGGGTCTTGGATCCCGACTCCCTATTTTCCGATTGTTCAAGCAGCGCGAAACGGGCGCTCTATAGCTCGGTCTAGGTGCATCGAGTAATCGCTACTGCGTTCATGCAGTTCTAAAATTTATTGCGTACAAGTGACCGTGGTACGTAGATGTGATTCCACACGGAACGACTTCATTATTAATTTGTAATTTGAGTGTATTCCCTGGTGACAACACAAAGTTCTGAGTAGAATATCAAAATCGCCGCAGCCCTCGATGACGAAATTTGGAAACAAAGAGAGGCTGTCGCCACACACAACCAAAGCCGGATGGTTCTCTTGCTGTCAACGACCATCCGCTACACTCCTCCCTATCACTCGGCTTCAGTATGAAGTCCAAATCTACTAATCAATGTTGGTGCATTTTCGAAAATTCCTCTTCGAACGTCGGTTCCTCCTCTCCTTTCTGTTTCAGCATCCTGACATTATATTACAGGAACCTCCTCTACTCGCTTGTCCTTCCGCGGGCTGCTCTGGTGCGTCGCGTTCTCGATAACTTGCCCCATAGTACTAGGTGCGATAATGGCAGTGCTTTTTTGTTTTGTTGTTGCGCCGTCTTCCCATTCCTCGACCTAGGCCCAATTCTGTTGTCCACCCGACAGCGTCAAGAAATCCCCGGTAACAAGCCAACCACACTCTGCCGCCAGCTCTGGTCCCGTTCATCTACTTTGGAAAATAGGCGCACAACGCGTTGGTACGTTTTTATCCCTTGGGTGTCGCCCCCTCATTCGGGTGCCCCCCGGGTGCATTTCTCTTCCTTCCTTTTTTCCTTCCGTCTTTCCGCGGCACCGTCTCCCGAGTGTAGTGGATAACGCTGCCCATTCCTGATATTCACCGCATCCTCAAAAGCTTTATTTTCTCCGGCACCCCATTATCGCAATATCTTCCCCGTTTTCATACCCTTCCAAGTCAACATTCGAACTCTACTCCCATTGAGCATGTTATCCTCCTCGATCCTATTCATGAGATCTGATGAGGCTCACCGGGTCCCGTAATCGAATTTGGTTTGGAAGGGTGGCGGGCAATCATCTGCCATGCTGTTTTCTCCCTTCATTTTCAACTTATGCATTCGGATTTTTATTTTATTATGTCCCTTCTTCGGACTTCGACAGGGAATGCCATTGGTTCGGTCAACATATGAATTTGCTGCGGAATACTGGACCATCGCAGCTATCTTAGCTCTAATAACATACACCCCCAAGTTGACCCGCAACTGTGTCATACTATCATCGATCCCCATTATTAAGGACAATGTCGATGCCGGAATCAGACTAGACGTGGAAGTCCACAATTGATATAATTAGGGAATGCAAAAAAAACCCTAACCGAACGGACGTGGTCACGACTATCGAGCCTCGATAATCGAAGAAATACAGATAGGAACACGAAGTACAAATTTACAATTTCGGGGTGGAAGATAACCGGTTGATCCCCCACCTTTCAACACTGGTGATATTGATAACTAATGAAGAATTTGGAAGAGATCGATTGCATTGGCTGTCGGATCTGTACGTCAAAATTATTCTTTTACGTTTTATTTGGTTTCCTCTCTACCACTCCCTAGCTAGTTGGTGGTGAAGAGAATCGCCGGTATTCCTAATACTGTCTGCGGACATAATAATGACGGAGACGTGTATGCAGTCTGGAATTGAAGAAAATATCATCTGGGTGCGTCATATCACACCACACCACCGGTCCATTGTGATCGTGGATGCGGAAATTGGGCGTCTTGCTCGTCCATTTCTTTGGACGACGTTTAAAAGCAGGTAAGGGTAAATACATCTAAGAATCAAACGCTGCTAAACAACTGTTGAAATGGGATAAATGCCATTTACCTAGTGTACAGCAAAAATCGAGGCTACTACTTTTATTGCCCGTGCCAGGCCGCCTGGTGGATGAATGGCAAGTCACAACTCTTCTTTCCAAAAACAACCAAACTGACCCAATTGTCACTTCGAAGTGTATAAGTATTCTCTCTTAAACTTTGAACTTGTATTCATTCTCTGCTGCTCAAAGTCTTTTGGGACCGGCTGAAGAACTCTCTGCATATTTCGGTTGGGGCTTGGTTCTCATCCTTCCTGTTAAGATGATGCTGCGCTGGCTTGTCTGGAAAATAGGTTCCAAAACGCATTACAGCACTCCATTCTAAATTCGGCTTGCGGAACTGGTTTTTCATAGTCAAAAGTGGACCAACTGTGTTCTTCAGGACGGTGACGACGTTCGGGTCATCATTCCTCACGGATGTCATTCAGGTTCACGCCACCTTCGGTAGCTTTATTTCTGTCTATTTTTCTATGTTGGCGAAATTCGTAGGCCGATTCCGTGATATTTTTTCTTCAAGGATTCATTGCTGAACTGATCGCTCCTCGGCCAGGTGGTCTTTCGATTGTTCGAAAACATGCGTTTGATCATACTCCTCTCCCTACTTTTATTATTTTGTCACTGCCCCCTCCAGCGACAGACTAATATAAATAGGAACAGTAGGTAACAATGAACAAGAAAATGTGGTACCGAACAAACAATGGAGACATTATAGAATGACCACAAACGGGTACGATGAGGCGGGGTGAAGGACTGGCTACAACGATGATGTGAGGTTCACAATTACAAACCCGATCAAGAGGGACCCGGGCCAGTTACCACTTTCTACCTTCCTGTTAGGCCCATCCTCTCGTCTTCATCTTGCTCAACTCAAACCAAGCACATTAGTAAACACTCTCAACATCGTCAACAGCCACCAGCTGACTTGGTTCCCGACGCATTGGGGACTTTAGGAAGTGCTATTAGGAACGAGCGGGTAGGTTCAAACGAACTTGTGTTACTGTTAACCTGGGCAGCCGTGAAATATATAGAATACCAGGATCAGTATATGTCTATGGTGTGGTAATCGTATGCAAAAAAAAAAAATGGAGACTAAAAGTAAACAGATAATTTTGCTGAAGAAAAGTATGAAGATAGTGATCGAGCTAGCTCTTGACTAGATTGTGATTTGCAGAGCGGTTGGAGTCGATTTATGCACTTGCTCCAGGATGGCTTTAACACGAGGAGTTGGAGGGCCAGATGTGAGATATATTGGGGTGGAAAGCGGTAGAAAGTACCAATGAAAATTCCTGGAAGGCATTGGTCGCAAGGCTGGGTCGGCAAAGACCATGGACCACCAATTGCATGCACTATAGACTGTAATATTGTCCATTGCATAGTATGGTATTTCAGGATTGTTGGTAATATTGAGGTGTTCGAAGCCTACAAGTGAACGAGGATGTTCCTCGTTGGCGGTGATAATAACTCGGTTGCCCATCCCCTCTAACGCTAGCAGGATTTGCTGTTCCCATATTCGAAATTTATCTGAAGTTGGAATAGGTGGGGCTGCACCCCACATTGCATAAAATTCAGGATGGAAGTGGTGGAGGCCATAATGATATTCCCATTTCCGTATGGCACCACATAACCGGCCTGCATGACGGGGGAATTTCCCTGCGTCGGATCGCTGAGCAATCCTGCCTTCCTTGAAGCTTTTCACCCGGAGTTCAGATAACAAAAGACGGAATGGACTAGTCAGATTGGTCATGGCGGGTGTATGGAAACTGTCGGATTCAGGTTTCTTGCTCGTTTCTTGTCGAAGTTGTAGTCCACAGACTGAGCTACTCGAGTAGACGGTGGCCTTAGCGGCAACCGCAAAGTAGAAAGTTGTTGTAGCCGCAGATAGCGCTGGGGAAGAATTGGTTCTTTTGAAAGATATCGATCGTTGAGGAAAGCGTGGTGCGGATTTCCAGCACGCTAATTACACAATTGCATCACATGGACTGGTACCAACGTAAGGAGACGTAAGTCCACAGTTAATCTATTCTTAAAATGCTACCGCTGATAGCCACACACGACATTTTCCAGATTCTCACAGAAGGCTATCAATCGATCAAGGTAAGTAAGGTTCCTCGACTAGACCCCCAGATTCCAAGAGAGAAAGCCGAATGGATGTTGCTTCCGGATGTTCTAAGTATAGTGCATGCCAAAAGGTGTTTCGGTAGTCAACTAAATTCCGACTGTCGGCGGCACTTAGGCTTTCTGTGTTCCTTTTGAAGCCCCGGACGTGGAAAGCGAGCAGTTGTCAGTTCAGCACCCTCATTTATAAGTACAATCTATTGACGCATATGGGCTTTTCATTCTTTAGCTGTCGACTCGAACTCGGTTGGATGTAACTCGGTTGGATGTCGAATCGGTCTGAAAGTGCAAAGGGATATGAGTTTGAGCGAGTTCGCTGAGAATGTTCCTGGGGCTGAATAATACCTATCATCTCTCGATGGAACCACCGCTTCCTGTCATAAGGTAGCCACGGTGTCTGGTGTGGATCAGGTTGCGCAAGCGGCCGAGCTATGCAACGGGCATGTCGTCGCTGTGGCTTGTAGAGAGATGACGCGAGGAGAAAGAGAGGATTGATTGACAGCTGAAGTTTGTGATGTAGATTTCACCTGAGTGGCAGAGGATGGAGTCGGACGTAGAGATGGAGAAAGATACCGGGTATGTTGAAAGGTAGGCGCTGTCCAAGGCCGGGCAGTGACACTGGATATAGTGCCCCCTCAATCTTGCCGCTCGCATTCTAGAGAAGTTGCGGATCCGACACGAAGTAGGCACCTTTCATGTATTCCCATGACTCAGTACTCATGAATCATGACGCAGTGGAATTGGAACAGGTCTAAGAGCAGCAGCGGAGGAGGGAAAGATCATCTCAACATCAATCCAAACAAATTCGAGGCAGCGAGAATGTGGGCGGCGTCGGTGTCGATATCGATAGAGGACTACTGTAAGTGGGGTTCCTGTGATCGCCTCGCGAGAGGACGAGGAGGGCGGGTGATGTTGGGGGTTAATGGGGTTTGACATGATCACGACGGGTTTCTCGAGTGACCTTTGGAAGTAACTAGGCTTATGAGGCGATGAACGGGGAAACAAGTGAACACGGCTCACGTTCAAGGCGGCGGTATATACGCATTACAACCGTAATTCTGTTATACATCAGGAGCCTGAATGAAGAATCAGAAAGATGAAAAACGAGCGGAATGAAACGAACATACTTGAGCTCGAAGATCATTCACACTCTGGGAGCAACTTCAGCGTCGTCAACCGAACATGCTCCACCTGCACAATCCGTTTCAAGACCGATGCCCATGACAGCGCCGCTGCACCTGCACTCGGATTGAAGCTGATACTCAAGCCGCTGAGCCTTCGCACCACCTCTAAATCCCAATTCGACGGGTATTTGTGGAAAAGGGCTGGAAGAGACACGACGCCAGATTGCAGGATTTTCTGGCCTATATATGGCGCTATTACTGGTGTTAATTGTCGCCGGAGGTAATTCAGATACTGTTGATTCGGATGGAACCAGAGTGTCATCAAATACATGGGCAATGGAGGAAGACAACAAGAACAGGTGGCATCAAGTAAAGGCGATGCGTCCCTTAATTAGCGCGCTGACCTTATCGACGTTTGCCCCTGTGGAGTGTCTCTTATCTATATTTCATTCAAATAGCTTATTTTAATTTAAATTAATGATAATGGCACCCCGAGACCCCCAACCCGTCTACAATACCGCAGCTGGCCGCACTCTCGTTACAGATATTCTGGCTAAAAGTCGGCCGAAATCTATTGAATGTTGAGTAGTCCTTTTTAAGTCCTGAACATTCCTATCATTTGTCTGAAACGAGGAATTCTCTGAGTGTCCAGTTCACATCTCAAAGATGGTTACAAGCTTGTCTGTGGTGCTTCGTCGAAGTCCACATGATAGCTTTTTGCGAATAGGTCCTTCTGAATTGAGGCACATTGGACAGCGGCTGATTTTATTTCTTCCTTTTCTTGCGAACTTGGTGGCAAGGAGTAGCCGTTTGGGCTTGAGGAGTGTTGAGGGCAAACAAGGGAGTGTCGCGTGTTGATTTCCCAACATGGGGTTGGTGTCGACATTTACACTCGTTTCTGAATCATACACTGAAGCAAGAGGAATTGCCGATTCATGATCCACGGTGTCCTCAACTCACTGTCTCGCTTGCAGCCTTGCTGCGAACATTCTATAGCTTTAGGGTTACCTTAACATGAAATACAACCGCTGCGCGATGAACTGTGGATAGAAGTCTCGAACGACTTCACCTACAGCTTCCTCCAAACCATTTTAGAAGAAAAAAACACCCGTTATCGTCTCAAATCCATGCCGGCGGAGTAACTTGAAGAAACACTTTTGCATCCTTTTAACTTTGCGTCCTGTTCAACGATACCACCTTGGGGGTGAACCAATCGACTTTGCGAGAAATAGGTAAATTTACATTCCATTATACAGACCACTACTACACCAATAGGTTCAATTTACTCGTGTAACACTAAACAGATGAACGGCTATCATGATCAAGGCCTATGGTTCCGCTTTTTTCTCTCTCTCCTGTTTCTCTGGGGTCAAAGGTTGTAGAACGGAGTTCGGAGCTAGGGACGGAGACGGCGGCGAATTGGATGTGGGGCGTAGTACTAATCACGGCCCTTCCATTGGAAGCCATCCGCGTAGCCTCTTGTTCTTCATTCCTCAAATTTGCGACGCGAATATTAATAAGATTGAATGCAATTCCGACCGCCTGGATGTCCTTTAAACCAAGTATTAGGATCATGTTGGTACACATAATTAATATATATATTTATAAAGGCTTACTGCACCAGAGGTAATGTAGAGCGAATTGCTGCGCGCTACTTGCGAGAAGAAGAGTGTGAGAGACACCAGGGTGTAGCCCAGTCCAGAATCGATAATGATATGAATGACAGAATTGAGAGGTGTCATTCTCGCATATTGGGCTCCGTTTGTGTCCCCTAGGAGACCTTGAGAGTCATCTTGCGCATTCCATATTCGGTAAACAATCATTCCTACACACATCGCAGAGTAAAGACACCCTATCAGTAGGGCCAATGGCGAAAGGGCCGACACATACCTGTTGTGTATGTATTGATCGCAGCAATCAACCCCCAAAACAAAGAAGCAGTAATGGGGAATGGACCGCTAGTGAGTGCTGTCTGTGTCGTCACATAAAACCAAATTTCCCATAAGGCGATCCCGAGATCGGCAAACCACAGACCCAACGGGAGACTGATTACAACCCAATTTCGTCCCCAAACATAAAAGCATCTGTAAATCTGTGACAGACGTGATTAGGACGCCGGTGGTTAAAAATTCATTATGCCAGAGAACTAACCATCACTCCTTCTCCAATCATGCTTTGAAGGACAACTGTGGAAACCTGGGGTCGAGCTGTGGTAAGCATTGAGTTGCAGATACGAAGGCTCTAAATTACACTACCTTCACGGCGTTCACCCACGCAACTGGGCCAATATGGAGAGAAAATTGCTGGATGAGACGTAGTAGGCCTAATGAAACATTCAATGTGCCATTGACGAATAGGATGAGCGTGATCGCGACTAGGCCCCAATTAATATCGGAGTATTCTTTCCACCTCGACCCGGACCTCACAAGAGCATATAGACACTGGAAGAACGTATAGAGATAAAGGCCGTAAAGCACCGACGTAACAAAGAAGCCCCCTATTTGTGCAGTGACGATATTGAGATGGTCAGGCATTTCGTGACAACATAAAAAAAAGTTGCTTCTGAGTAGGATAACAGTGTGGATCCCGTCTGTTCTTGGACAACTTATACGATTGATGTTTATTACCGCCAAGGCATGGGAGGAAATCTTATAATAACTTATGGTTATCAAGAGGTCTCTTTTCCCATCATATTGCGGCACATGGTAAGATCAAACTTCTTCTCCACTCCGAACTGCTTGCCCAATGATACGCGAAGCTTCATTGCAATAAATGACCGAACACCGGCTTGACTCTTAATAGCTCGCGACTACGGTTTGTCGATCACGTCGGACATTATATTGTTGACTTAATGATCAAGCGCTGGTATTCTAGACACAGAGGGTCGTAAAAGTCTTCCCCGAATAACAAAGCGATAAATTTATAGAGTCGAACCCCTCATAATGCACATCCCTCAGCGGACGGCCCAGGGTATGCATTATGGGAGGTTATGCGTTACGAGAGGTCAAGTTGGGTGTAAATTTAGGTTCGGTGGTGGCCCGAATCCGAGGGGTTATGCGTTGTGCGAGGTATGCATTATGAGAGGTTCAACTGTTGGCAAGTCCTCGGTGCCAATGACTAATCGCACAGCACCCAAAAGTGGCTAATTCACATTGTTAGGCCCTGTTTCGCTCTAGTACCGGTCCAGTGTTTGTAAAATGCACTCGAAGATCACCTTAAATACAAATGATGTTATGTTGTACATATATAATCAAACCACACCATCCTCATCAAAGTCACATCGGTTGTCATCGCCGCATACTGTCATGTTTTCTGTCTCTTGGGCCGGCGTCACGGTAAACCCTCGTGCAATGAACCTCGCCACTACTTTCTTCAGTTCAAGCCGTCCTTCCTCGTTGTTCTTCATATGGCTCTTCAGAGGTACAGTCACAATGTTTCCCTCCACTTCTGGAACCGTGATGAGAGCTTGAAATCGCTTGTCAAGTTCACGGTGACAATCAAGCTGTAAATTTAGATTGTCTTTGGTGAGCCTATCGTTCCGGGGAACCGGATTTTCAAGCGAGTGATGCTAGGTGATGAGGAGAATACTTGGACACATGAGGGTAGGTGTTGCCCATGTACAAGTTAGTGTGAGTTCACATTTCAGAATCCGAGCCTTTATTCCATATCTCAAGAACCCTCTATATTAATTTCTTCGAACCACAGCGAGAGCTCGAATTTTAGCTGGCAGACTTATAAGCAACGGGAATACGATGAGCGGCATTTTCGATGCACAAAAATTTCCTGAAAGAAGGGCGGTGAGTGCCAAACCTACCGTGGATATCGGATAATTCACCTTGAACTTTTAGCCCACAGTGGTGAACGATGGTGGGCGCAAACTAGGATCCCTGGATTTTTCAGAGTTCCCAATATATCCGATGTATGTGTATGTGCTATTGGCTTCATACGCGAATTCAGCTTCATCTGACTCTTTCTCTCCTCTCATTCTGGTTCGTCATGGACATTACCCAGACACTGCAATCTCTTCTGAGCATCTCCGAGACGCTTGCAGTTGCCTGCAAACAGGCGACCACATGTGGCATGCAGATTTCTGTATGTGTTAGATAAATTTGGAAGAATAAAGATAGGGACAGGAATTGAGAATAACAAGTTTGCCAGTTGGGATCCTAATAATACTCATACTAACATTGGATGAGGGGCTCTAGTTTCATGTTAACACTATAATTAGGCTTCTATAGCCGACAAGCTGACACCTGAGGCGGTGATGAGTGCGGGGTTAACTGTGGAATAGAACAGATCAAGGAACGTTCGAATTTACACCCGCTCCCAACTTAGTTTCTCAATTCTCAACACTGTCAACACGACGGCATGTATCTCGTGTATCGGCAGATCACTTCATTGCCGCCCAAACCTGTGTTTGGAATGTAATTATTCTTTGGAAGTCCACGTTATGTCCACGAGCGCCGCAGGGAACCTTTAGCTACGCATCGGTTATAATTAACCCCGTGATGTTCCACGTATATTCCGAGGTGATGTTTTAAGGAAACCTTCCTCATCCACGCTTGTTTTCATCCATCCACGACATATGACTTCTCTAGGAATAGCTTCACCTAATACAGTTGAATATAGCGATCAACCAAATCAGTCACCCGTTGGGTTGAATCTCACTTCGTGTCCCCTATATCTTCCCTACTTTTTTCGTCTCGGTGAAGTTTAAACTTGACCGCCTCTCCTTTATTTACACTAACCTAATTACCACACCGTACGTGAATTACCTGCAGCGACAGTGAAAAAAATGGCAGGCAAAAGACTTTCGTGTTGGTATGTGCTCCGCACTGTCAACGAGCAGTAATGAATCTAATGATCTTATCCTAACTCGAACCCACAACGGTGCAGAAGGCATCGCCGGGACTGAAGGTTGGGTAGGTAACGGCGGTATTGGTTTGAGGACGCGGCGATGGCGGTGATAGTCATCCGTGGAAGACACATCCGACATGGGCGTGGCTGATCTTCCGTTCTTCGTTGGTCCCTCGCCGTCCAAGAACGAATATTGGCTTCATTGCATTTGGTATCATGGTAAATCGCAGCCCTCCATTGCGCTATGTACTTGCCATAGAAAATGTATGACCCGGTTGGTATGACGCCTCCTATTACTACTCGTACTCGGCCTGCTCTTCGGCTTGCATGAACTCGAATCCCAGTTCTCTGAGGGTTCTAAACGCATTCTCAGTCAATTAAAACTCACTAAAAAAGGGGGGGAAAAACACACATAGAACATGGGCTTCGTGACTAACAGATACAGCCTCCATGCGCTTTGTCGTAGGTGCTGCTGGTTGAAGGATTCGCTGTCAAGAGCATTCGCCATTTGATTCATTGGTCGCGTCCATTATAAATCGTTCTGCTATTTCGTAAGGGTTGGGACCGTGTCGTGTCCAGGTAGAAAAACGAAACCTGCATGAAAAGAGTTGGTGAGTCGGGGTGGCATGCAAGGTATCGCAGATTTTACGAACGTGAAAATTGTCTTGTGCCCTGGCTAGCAAAATCCGGTATGCAACGCTTAAACCCAACACATGCGCAACTTTTTTTCCGACTGAGTGAGCGGGTCGAGATTCATCAAGTCCCCGGGGGGCATTCGTCTCGACAACTCAAGTCCGCGGCGGCCATGCTCCTGAAGGAGCTTACAGCAGGAAAAGGGCTTTGCACATTGGGGTTGTTCGAACGAGATGCGGGCCGGAAGCGGTGGGAAGCGTCACGCACAAATACACCACTACAATGCCAAACTCCTCAACACGATCAAAATCCAAAAAACGCCAAAGCAACGCCAAAGGACGAATGTGGCAACCGCAATCCAGGTAAAACGTCCCTAACCTCTCCCTCTCTGGTTCCTGAAGATCCGTTAAATCACAGGTAACCCAACATGTCAATTTCCCCGATGCTTCTTCGCCAAATATTATGCTCCAGTTGAAGCGCTTAGCGAATCACTTTTTATCAAAAGGAATGTTTATCGGTACTACGGTATTCCAGAAAACGCGGCGTTCCCCGGTGAACTGAGTATTAGACTTCACTGACTTCAGCAACAGCAGGGACCTCCAACAGACTTTAGAGCTCAGCAGCTTGTGAGGCTGTCTAATGTTAATGAGATCGAATATCCGCATTCTCCTGTGTTACCGACGACGACGACAACGTCTAGACCTTCGTCAAGAGTTTCAGGCAAGTTTGGGTCGCCGACTTCCAATCTGCAGTCCAGTTCGCCGCGCGCCAAACCCCAACATATCCTCGCCACCTCCGCGACTATGCCCATTTCAGTAGATATCATGGTTTGCGTTTTGCGCGCTTTGTATTGGAAAATTTTGTGGTGGGCATTGATCATAAACTTTCAATTACATACTATTCAATACACAAGTCAACCGTTCAGCAATCCTTAAATAGGTAAAACGTCACTTGGATTAAGTAACAGAATCAGCCGAGTTCTTCATCCCACTCCTCGTCGGTGGCCATCTGGAGGTTCTTGAACTTGACTTGTCCATACCCTTAATCTTAACCTGCACCCTACCCAATTCATTATCCACCGACACCACCGTCCCCCTCTTCCCATTCATCTCAGCTATCCTTGTTCTGCCGAAAAGATATACCTTCGTGGCAAACAGGCGTGTTGGCCCAATAAAATGTTGGAATGTCGAAATTCTGCCCCTATATTCGGATTCCTTAACTTCGAAACTAAGTAGACTACGCAAAGGGAACAGGTATTTGCAATGGGAGGGTCAATTTCTGAAGGAATAAAGTTAGGTGTACTAAGCGATACAGGTATACATGTATATGTAAATAATTTTTGTAACAAGAGATATGTTATGTATAGGCGGTTACACGACATACGCCATTACAACTCGTGCAAAAACCACAATGCAAAAAAGGGACCTTAATACAAAACCCTACTCAGCCTCTGGCAGCACCTCGTTCAACAATACATCGCCTTGTTTCCCTACTGTTTCGTATTGCGCTTTCTTGAGACTTGGACGGGTGGTCTCGACGATGTCATGCACTTTGTTGATGGAGGCCCTGCGGCAATGAAGCGAGAGAGTTCGCTGGTTGGGGGAGTTAGCCGTGTGGAAGTGACGGTAAAGAAATTTAGATGGGGAAAAGAAAAAGAAGAAAATAAGGAACGAGGCTGTTCGCCAGTTTATTTTCGTTTCTTTTCTTGAAACGAAAGACGCAGGGACGAAGATACACGAAAAGCGAATAAAGGCAACAGAATAGAGAGAGGCTACGGATGACAAGAGAAAACACTCACGCGTCGACCCAATTCCTGCCTACCCCAAACGATGAAAATAGCCTGTCCAGGGTCTGACTTCGATTGCTCTCTAACAGTTGCGTGTACGCGAGAATGCGCATTTCTCTTGTGTAGAAACGCGCGTGGGGGGAGAGGAGACGTGAAGGTATGAGGTGTGTTTGTTCGAGGCTTGCTGGAAATGGAATGAGAGATACAACACGCCAAGGGCAATGAAGAATTTGTCATAATAGCATTCGTATAAATTCTTGACCAGGCCGCCTAGGAGGAGTATTTCGGGGAGGACTTGATTCACTTCCGGGGCATTGATGAGCTATGAATGTATGCGTAAGGCTGGGTAATATAGGACAAAAAAAGAGAAAAAGGGCACACCTTTAGATCGACCGTCTTCAAACCCAATGTGTTGGCAATGACCGTCAAGCCGATGAACTCGTTATAACTAAGCAACTCTGTGTCTGTGAACGTGCTAAGAGCATCGAGCAGCAGCTCGCCACCGCGCTTGAATTGGCGGATGGAGAGGAAGTGCAGGCCGGTGTAGACTTTAAGGCGGTTGCAGTGGTCCCAGTCGCCTCCTTAGTCTAGTAGTCTGTGAAGAGGTGAATTGGCTAGAAATATAGGAAGGAAAGGAGAACGACCTACTTTGTCTTAGCCATGTTGATTGTCACGATCTCGGTGTCAGAAGAACCCGAGACAGACAATGGTCAGTGTGATGTCGATACGTGACCCAAGCCCGGGTGTCTTTTCGAGTGTGAGCTTTTGTACTTGTAAAGATCGTGCCTAAGTTCATTTCTTGTAAACGAGAAAAGTCACGGAGGAACAGAAAACATACCTTATCCCCAATCCCCGTCAGGTAATTCACTCGAGCTTTCAACGCATCTGAAATCTCGGACTCGCCTTCGATCTTCTCCGCTTCTGCCAGTCGTTCGTCGAGTTTCTTGAGATTTTCCTCATTCGCGCCTTCCATCTCGGCGAGAAAGTTTTGTCGAGGGGTAAGATATGGGATGCGGAGGTTACGGGTTTGTAGTATGGGCCAATTTCTACGCCCAGTTAATATCTAAAAATCCATGGTATGTATATGAAGGAATGCGTACGATCTTGATACCCTCAGAGAGATCTTTCCGCGCATTGTCATGTAGGTGCTTGAGGGCGGGGTTGGGTTCGTCGGTCATTGTTGGGTATTGTGGGGAAGAACGCGTCATCTACATTCCCACGCCCTCGACGCGTCTTGCTCTGTTTTGAATTTCATCCTCGCCATCCATGCCGTCCATCGCCCAACTCCCAGAAAGCACCGGCTCCCTCGTCAACAAATGCGAAAGAGTCAGAGCGGATCTAAAAACAGATCCTTTCTACCGCATCTGGTGAGGCTCGAATCTGCAAAGGATTGCGAGAACTTCTAATTGTATCTGTAGCATCCACATCCAACGGCGAACCACCACGAGATGATGAACGAGCCCAAAGTCTGCGCGACCAGGAATTGGCACTTGTAAAATTGGGCAAGTTGTATCAGGATCAGAAGTACGTCTGTTGCTCTCCAACGCCCCTAATATGAACTCACGTTGGGGAGACGTATAGGAACGCCCAAGGTCTGGCAGAGGTTATAACACAATCCTAGGCATTCATGTCCTCAACTGCGAAACCCAAAACGGCCACACTCAGTGCGTGACTTGTACCCATCACGTCGTTTGGACCATTGCTAACAACACATCTTAGTCTGCACATCCTAGTCTGCACTCTCTTCGACTACTTCTTCGCCATCCCAAGGAGCCAAAAGATCTAAATGCAAAATCTCACGGACAACATCGCATATGTCAAGGCCGAAAAACGTATATTCCTTAAATATTCCCTGGAGATGTGTCTGGTCGGCTGTACGTCTAAGCACCAGATAGATCCCGGTCACACATTCATGTTAGCTGTACCCCAGCCAACTCGAAAGCCGGCAACACCCAGCCTCCCTTGCCCTAATCGATACCCTCCTCACTGAACTCAAATGTCTAACGACGAGATGACCTTGACAGACGTTTGAAAGTCAGGTCTATTGAGAGATCGGGAATCTGGCGAAAGCCAAGGTTCGTCGTCTCTCATTATTATAGTGGCGTTCGTCTTTCAACTCACTAACTTGACAAAGTCAAACAGGCAGCCCCCACATCCTCCCGCACCGCTGCCAACTCCATCTACTGTCCACCTACTCTTCAAGTCACCCTCAACCTCCAATCTGATATCCTGCACGCAGAGGAAAAATATTCCATGACCGCGTACTCGTATTTCTTTGAGGCGTTCGAAAAAATCAGCGCACAAGGGGTGGACGGCCTCGAAAGCAAAGCCGGATGAGGTGATGGACAGGAAGTAAAGGCGAAGGAAGGAGCACTTGGTGCGTTGAAGTACATGTTGTTGTGTGAAGTCATGCTGAATCTGGTAAGCTCGAACTTTATCCATGCTTCCCCCTCCCGCAGCTCACCTTCGCCTCTTCCCCGTGTCAAAGGTCAGAAGACGTCAACTCTCTTGTTACCATCAAACTCGCCCTGAACTACGCCAACATGCGGGACGTGGAGAGTATGCGCGTGATTGCACGTGCCCATCAGGGTAGGAACTTAGCCGATTTTGAGAAGGCGTTGCGGGATTATCGGGATGGTAAAGCATTTCCCTTGTTATTTTCCCTCCTCTGTTCCACTCGTCCGATATTTAATCACCTTTTTTCTTCTTTCACAGAGCTTTCCTCCAACCTAACAATCCGCTCGCATCTAGCCGAGCTCTACGACACTTTTTTCGAACAAAACCTCATCCGGATAGTGGAGCCGTACAGCGTCGCGGAAATCGCCTATGTCGCAAAGACCGTAGGGCAGGAGAGGCAGGCGGTTGAAGCCAAGTGCGTCACCCCGTGGCCATCGTCCTCTTGTGATCGTTTTATATTATCACTTACGATGGATTATGAAGACTATCCCAGATGATCCTTGACAAGGTGTTTCATGCCGTGCTCAATCAGGGACGTAGGCGTCTGTTGGTGTATGAGAAGCCTGAAGCAGATCTACGTCCTTTCTTAGTTGTCCCGTCCTCTTTCCGTCCTTTTTTACCCCTCTTCCCGCCCGCATTCCTTTTTTCCATTTCGCATTTCGAGCGGCTCATTGTCATCTAAAATTTCTCTCTCCCCAACAGAATACATATGGGGCAGCGATCTTTCATTTTTCTCTTTTGCCTCTTTCGTCGGTTCAGTTCTTAATGTATTTTCTGACTTTTTCTTCCTGATTGTTTGCCTGCATCTAAATAGTTCGCATCGCGTAAATTGCGTCTATTCTTGACTATTTTCTGTACCCCGCTTTCGTACCTAACTATGTTGAGTTGTGGCCCCCCGACCACTAGATAAGAATAATTAGGCGAATAAATACCCGTCACATTTTCCTTCCAATCCATCCTCAATCCCCACTTCTCCGCTTCTTCCTACACTCTCATCTTCCTCCCTCCTGGCTGCGACGATATTTTCAAGTCGCCACTGCCACTGTCATCCACGGTGAGAGTACCATGTTTTCCTTTTCATCACCCGGGATCCTGATTATCGTTTCGTAGACCTGCCGGCTGGACGGTGATCACGACGTCGACAAGTTCGAAGGCATGGTAAGTGGGCCATATTGTCCGTCGACACCGACTTGTTAATGATAAGCTTCGTTTTGTCGACAGAGCCGTTTATCCCGGTTGTCGCTGAACCTGGTCGTCCTCAGTTCGTCGTATGCAGTGGGGGATTTCTGTACAAGGGTAAGTATCCTGCTAACTTGTCCTTCTTGATATGGACCCACTTACCGTCCCCGTTTAGGCACCACATTCACGGATCTAGAGCTGTTGGTTAGAATGGTAAGCATCCAGTCGTATTGCGCTGATAATCAATACTTACCGCACCATTGTAAGCAGCTCCAACCATCCTAACGACTCCTGTAATTTGCCTCCTCAAAAGACGGGGCTGGATGCTGTCGCACTTCTTCCTCTCGCCCTCTTGGCTCCAATTTATCTCCCTCCTCTGCCAAAGCTCCTCCAATCGCATCTAATACCGCTCCTAAGCACGCCTCAAGCTTCCTTCTCACTGTCTGCAGGAACCAAGACACGCTGAAGAACAGTGCGACCGTCGAGTGTGTAGCTAATGGAAATGATGGATTTTGTTAGTGTGCAAGGGGCGGAGGGGAAGTGGGGGGCAGTTGTTAGGGATATATCTGGGCGTTTGGGCAAAAATTGAAAAAGCTTGGAGATGGTGTGGCAGGAGTGATGATAAAATAAAACATACTGAGGCATAGAAGGGCAAAGATGCATGCGAAGAGGTAGGGTCCCTGGGCTTTGGCGTACGCGTAACCGTAAGCCCTAATAAGCGTGGTGAAATCACTTTACTGAGACCATGAAACAACGCTCGACATCCTCCAGGAGCATCGGAAAGGAGGAGATCCTGTGAAATTTGATCAGGATGGTGTCCGCGCCGTTTACCAACCATTCTGGCACAATCTACCTTATTGCATACGTCCCTGCTCTTCGTCAATGTTTTTTCTCACTAACGATTCAAAACCGGTAAGCGTCTGCTCGTTGGTTGGGGAGTGACGTTTTCAGACTCACGATATCCCATGGCCTTTGTCGATAGCTCTGCTCGTTCGCCCACGTGTAACTGGGCGGTACGTGAGGGGTCGTCGAATAAAGGGCTTTGGTGGTTTAGTATACATGTACTATTCACCCTAGACTATGTATTATGCATATATGCCGAATTTGAAAACAACTATTCCCTATCCGCCCACAATATATCATGCGCCCTGGCGACAAGATAGAATTAATCGGTACAGTTTAAGACATGGAAACAGAACGAGACTTACGACAAATGCTTTGAACGCTTGAAAACACTGCAAAACAATAGCTCGATTGGCAAGGGGGACGAGACCTTCTTCGGGATA
>Ga0307517_10003199_pt1 | contig 25707 bp, 7 predicted proteins | sample 23_EM_MG_FD_194515 | JGI IMG/M metagenome (GOLD analysis project Ga0307517, IMG submission 194515) | Populus trichocarpa ectomycorrhiza microbial communities from riparian zone in the Pacific Northwest, United States - 23_EM | ecosystem: Host-associated > Plants > Roots > Unclassified | place... | reverse complement strand
AGCCGTGCTCGGCCACCCAGGGTCTCATGTCCGGGTTTTTGTTTTTTTTTTCTTTCTAATTTCATCTTTTAATGTAGCTTTTTTTTTAATTTATCATTCAGTATTAAGTTAATGATAAATTAATTTTGTATTTTTTTTTATCATATCAAAAAATAAAAAAAATGACCTACTAGAGTCAATAACTCGAGTCGCAGATTTAGCAGGTTGACTAGGTTAAACGTGATCTATTTCTTTTGTTTTTTTTATCCTTTGAACCTAATCAATTGGCAATGTCACATCGAAACAACTCTTATATAATTTAATTTAAAAATCAGGCTAATAATAAAGTCAAATCAAGATCTTTCAAATTTGAAATCCTTGTACACCTAGACTTAGTTTATTATTCATTGCTATAATGAAATTACTTTTTTGTTCTCGGAAGAAAAAACAATTGAGATGCCTTAGTGTTAGGGTAATTAAATCTTTTCACATGGCTCATTGATCATTGAAGAATTATTTGTGGGTATATGCATCTTTTTTAAAATTTTGAATCAATAAAATTACTAAATTACCACCCAAGTCAATAAAATTTAAAGTTGTTGATCGAGGGTGTTTCTGTCATTTCGCTTTCTAAAATACAATAAAAGGCTCTGTTACCCTTGAAATCAAGAAAAAATAAGGTTTGCATCTAAGGGCATTTTTTTTTAATTCTAGAACCATGAAAGACAATTTGGTCTTTCTTGCTTGATTAATTAATATTTAAATTTAAAAAGTTATTGGTGTATGTTGTCCACTCCAGCGCTTGCAGCACTTCTCGGTGTTTCATGTTGTGAGATCAAATATATTAATTTATATCTATCTCTTGATTTTTTTTATTTTTTTTAATTATCGTTAATGACTTTTTATTTATTTATCTATATGAATGATTCTTAATTTATTTAATTAGATGCTTGCATTGGTTTCTCAATTTATCTTTAGAAGTTTTTTATGTGTAAAAATGCATCAAAAAAATTTGTATATCTATTTTTAATACACACACATACACACAATTTCATGTGGAACACGAGTCAAATAGCTATCGTTGAAGACTACAACGCATTGGCCTCGTAGGCACTTGAATCGCTCAAATGAGGTTTTTCGCAAAGTGCGGTTCCTAGCTTTCATTTTCTAAACAAAGAGCGTGTTTCCTTGATAATTATTCACTTGGCCGAGTCAAATGTTCATTCACTTCTAAGATCCTGTTTGTTTTTATGTTTGAAAAGTATTTTAAAAAAAAATGAATTTTTTTATTTTTATTTTTTTATATTTTTAGATATTTTTAATGTGCTAATATCAAAAATATTTTTTTAAAAAAAAATATTTTCATGCATTTTTTAATAAAAAATAATTTAAAAAATAATCGCTACCGCAAACTTAAATATTCTTAAATATTCATAGGTGTGTAGCAGGGCACGTGATAAATTAGAATCATTAATCGGAGAGAAATAACTATATGGTCGATATGCAGGAAAACAACTTGTCAAAATCAATATAAAGGCTTTCAAAGACCAGAATCCAAACAACAATCAGGTTGTTCTTCCTCTTCTCCTTCTTGTATGAGTCAGGTGACTTTCCCATAGTATAAAAAACAATTAATAGTCCCTTAACCATCATTAATTGTCATTGATATATAATTTGTGTCCAAAAAATGTATTTTTTTATCAATCCCATTCTTCCCACTTCTCTTTTTTCCTTTTTTTTTTATTTTTCAAAAGAAGAAAAAATCAGAAAATTAATTTGAAAGGACATAAATTAACAAAAATAAATAATGTTATAATCATATTTAACATATGGATATTAAAAACATACTATCTAAACCTGCAAGAAATAATTAATTAGTTTTGTTATATTGAAAGAACTAAGTTACAATTAACTCAATAAAACTATTTAGGATGCCATAACCCATTTCTCGGTTATTCTCTGAATTCACTTCTTTTTCCAAAATAAAAAATCAAAAAATAAAATAAAAACTAGAAACATGAAGAAAGCAGACCGAGAAGGATTCCAAAAAATACATAAAAATTAAGCTGTAATTTTAGATGAAATTCAAAGCCTAATTGTACCCCATTATACCAAAGACTAAATAAAGAATGCAGATTCAAGGTCAAATTAAATGATTATTGGACGAATTTGCATAAACATTAAGCCTAAGGATATAATTAAATTTTTAATAGGCCAATTTAATTTAATCATGGGTCAAATTAAAGTTTAATTATGTTTAAGAATTAATTTGGGTCTAATTGAAGGATTTAATTAGGTGCAGGACTTAGTTATACTTTAAATGGGTCGAATTAATTTTATTAGGGGCTTAATTGGTGAAAAAATAAGTTTGGGAGCCTAATTTGAGCTTAATTAAGAAGATTAGAATTTTAAAAGATCAAATTTACTTTTTACCAAGTCAATTGATAGAAATCAAGGGTAAAATTACAAGAAAATCAAAATTTTGGGGTCAATTAGGGGTTAAATTGAAGAAATTTGCAGCCAATGATCAATTTGCAAAAGGCGTCAAATTTTGAGGACCCGATCGGTTGAAATCAAAGGTGAAATTGAAGAAATTAAAAGTTTAATGGTCAATTAAGGATCAAATTGCATAAATTCAAAATCAAGGATGAAAGAGAAAAAAGGCACGCAAATCCAAGGCTGAAATTGAAGTTTTTTAAGGGATGAAATTGCATAGAATTAAAAGTTTGAGTCAATCAGGGGTGTCATTGAGACAAATCAATAATCGAAGGACTAAAGTGAACTTTACCAAAATAGTGTCGTTTTGGTTACTGTTCTTCTTCCTTATTTTCTCTCTCAAATAACAGGTTAGGGAGGCTACTTTACAGATGCATTTAATGCCTCTAACCTTCACCAAATTTGACAAACCCTGCACGCAAATGATCACCTGACATCCCTTTACACCCCGATATAGTCCTCACTGGTTAATTGACACCATATCAACTATAGAGTTAGCTTAAAGAGGCCAACTTAGGCACCATTTAATTGTCAAATTTGACAGTTCATAGTATCTACTTTAAGCCAATGATTGAGATTTTTTCTAACTGAATTAAGGGCCAAATTTTTTTCTCAATGAAGACAAGATTGCCCTCTTCCATCCCCTATAAATAAGAGTGGATTTCATGACCCAAGCATGAAGAAAATCGGGTTCAAAGTTGGCAAAAAACCAACTTCCCCCTAGTTTTCTACCATTTTTCTCTCTCCACTGTGGCCTTCGCCCACCGCCACTCTCACCATAATCTTATGCACCACCATTTCCACCATAAGCAGCCACCTAACCACCTCACATGGTGGTTGCACCACCTCTCCCCTCTGCAAGCTTCTTCCTCTTCTTCTTTTTCCTGCCTCCAGCTCCGCTGCGAGCCACCGGCCTTACCACCATCCTTAGCCAGACCAGTGATGACAGTCGTGACCCCTGAGCCAGGTAAGCTCCCCTTCCCTTTCCCATTCTTCTTTTTCTTCCCTTTGTTCACCACATGAACAAGGCGTGAATTATATATAATTCACATCTTACTGTTCATGCATGAATATCGGGCATGGATTATAATTCACGTCCATTGTTCATGTAGTGAACTTTGGATGGGGTCAGGCCCGGCCCAGAATAAAAAAGAAGAAAAGAAAGATTTGTTGGGTCGAGACCAGCCCAAATCCTGGTTAGGCCTAGTCCAATCCAACTCGTTTGGGCTGGGTCCGGCCCAGTTGACTAGGCCAGCTCAACCCATATATTTAATAATATATTATAATATTATATATTAGAAAAAAATGAAAAAAATTCCATGGGGCATTTCAAAATATTTCTAATTTTCTCACGTGTTTTTATTCTAATTTTGCATAATATCAGGCTGTATATTTATACTGTAAGATGCATATCCGGTATTAAAATACTAAAGTTTCTCCGCAACTTTTCTTAGAAAAATTAAAAAAAAATCTCAAAACTTTTAAATTATTTTCCCCTTCAAAAAAAATATATTTTTTGTTTTCATGCATACGGTCAAATCCTAAAAAAAATTTTAAACATATTTTTATAAAAAAAATTTCATCTTTCTCATGTTTTAAAAAGGAAAAAAAAATATCATAACCAATTTATAATTTATCAATTAGAATTTGGCCAAAATGTCAAAAACCCTTTACCCATTATTTTTTTTATTTCATATTAGGGTTTAAATGTAGACTTTAATATCTGTGGAGTGTAAAACTACACAATAGAGTACACATTCGGGTATTAAAGATACAAAGTGTAAAATAAATGTAATGCTAAATTTCAAACTTCAGAACGGTTAGAATTTAACCCGATAAGATGAAGACTCTCCACGAAAAGAAATCTACCTTGAACTGTAAACAAGACTAACGAACAGAAACTTCATCTAAAAAAACAATCAAACAACAATGCAGCTTATCTTAAACAGAGTGCACTAAAAATGATATATCTTCTCCTTACACAATTAATCCCTTACTTAAACTATCATAAATCATAGATTTCTAATAACTGTAATAATAAATAAAAATTTCTAAATTTTAATTATAATTTTATAATTAGACTCAAAAATTTTTCTTTCTCGACAACAATACCTTATTAAAAGATACAAATAGCTCGCCAGCATCTCGACATCTCCCCCCAGCAACAAAGGAGACACAGCAACCCGCCAGAGTGGGAGAAAAAAAATCGAAGTCGCCAAATTTATGGGGAATGGCGATTGGCTCTTGATCTTGATGTCTCCATCTCCCAAATCTGGACCGTAGGATCACTATCCAGTTTTTAGGGCAATATATATATATATTAAAAAAATAGGATCAGAGCATGCCGTGTGGGTCCATTGCACTCAAAAACACACACCATACCTTAATTTCCTCGGTTAAGACTGAACTGAACATCATCCCCCGAAAAAGCCAAATCTAGATCAAATAAAGACAATGACCATAATTGTCATGAAATCCACAACTCACTGACAGGTGTCGACATAAGATATGTGAAAAGTATTAAAAAGTTAGTCTTTGGTAAACATTGGTGCTCTCAATAATTAAATTTGATGAAATTATTGGTTGTTGAATTCTTGTTTGTTAATGAAATTAGTGGTTGACAATTGATTGACATCTCTCGGCAACAACCGCCTGCTGGCTTCTTTTCCTGCTCAACATGCTACTATCAACATTTCATTAAAGAAGTGCAATTTAACCTCAATTTGCCGGCTGTCTTGTCACTAATAAGGTATTTGATTGTGCTATAGTGGTTCTCACAATGTTAAAAGGAAAATTCTGGCCATAGATTGATACTTGGGTTCACATAATAAAATAAAATCATGTTGACATATTTCAAGTATTAAAAAATAAAAATTTAAAGTGAAAAAATATGGTAAGCTAAGATAAACAAGTAATGCAAATTGATTGGTGCATGTGTTTCACGCATATCGACTTTTAGAGGCTAGCTTTCGTGTTCAGACAAAGCGTGTCGCTGCCTCCGATTATAGAACACTACCATTCATCATTGCGTTGAAAGTGATGCAACAAGATCTTCCTCGTGGTGTAGCGCATGTCGTCCCCCGCTCCTTTTGTTTCTTTTCCTCTCTCATCTGATAGGTATCAAACTGCTTTACAAAAAACCAAAATTTTCATATCATTTTGTTTTTGTTTTAAATTTGATCTTTATTTTTTAAAATTTTATTTTTTCTTACTTTAGGTCCTTTTTTAGAATTGAACTTGTTTTAAATTTCATCAGTTGACATTGAGTTGGTTAGGAGTTGGTCTTCTTGACATTTTTTATTGGTGATCTCGGTCTCATGACCCTGGTTACTATTTGAAATATTAACCCTGGTTGACACCAATATTTTATTTTTATCTTTTTTTACACCAATTTGTTTTCCAGTTTCATCCTGCAATACGATATTTTTTGGAAATTGAGTTTCATGATTTTCTTTGCTTCCATTTATAAGTTGATTATTCTAGTCTCATGACCTAAGTCGTAGGTTTTTTGAGTTAGCTCATGTGAATCGAGATATTTTTTTAAAGATTGAATATTTTCTGATTTTGTCCTTCAACATTGAATTAGTTTGAGAATTGAGCTCCATAATTTTTCTCGTTTTACCTTCTATTTGCATGGTTTGGCATTCTTGCTCAGGTTTACTAATGTTTTTTATCCTTTTAGTTAATTGATTTTTTTTTAATTTTATTCTTCTATATTTTAACTTTTTAAAATTAAGAATCGTAATTTTTTTTTCAATTTGCTTTATATAGGATTATTCCGATCTCATAATCTTGATTGCAGGTTTGACATGCTAACTTGAGTTGATTCGGATCAAATTTTTTTATCCCCTTTTAATTCTTTTTCAATTTCATTATTCAACATTAGATCATCTGAAAATTGAGCTTCATAATCTTTTTTCTTATGGTAGGCTCTTCTTATATGTAAGTCATCATGATCACACTTTTGTTTTTCAGTCCATGTACTATCGTTATTTTTTTCCTATCATATAATCAAATGAAGTCATCTTACTGGATCCCATTGGGTTTATGACCTAAATCATAAATTTTTTTTATCTTTTTTACACTAGAAAGAATTTGGCCCGGCCGAAGATTAGTGCATTAAGGTATCATTGGACTAGTTTTTAACACCAAAATTAAGTTTTTAGATTGATTTCTCCTACGCAATTCCTAAAATTCAAACCAAAATTGTAAAATAAGAAGCAAAATCACTTAACAACTACATGGATCAATATCCTCCCTTGTAACAACCTTGAATTTCTACGTTCTTTTCCACGATACATTGAAAATTTTCAGGTAAATTTATTTTTTATATAGGATCCACCAAAATTTTAGCAGAGTCTTCTCTATACTAGAAGGTCTCAAGTTATCGACAAAATCATATTACACTTTCAATTTTATTTCACATCCTGATCCAATCATCCTGGATCTCAACCTAACTCATTATCATCAACACAACACATCTTATTCAATAACATCATAAAATGTAATTCAAGTAAAAGATTCGATTTCAACTATAAACATGCATGGTTAAATAGGTACTTAGAGTTACAAACATTAGATTAAAGTTATACATTTAAATTTACAAATTAATATTACATTTTAAATTTTAGAAGATAAGACTTTTAATTTACAAATAATTTACACATTCGTATAGTTAAATTATAAATTTCTAGAGTTTCACTTCCCTAATTAAATTACACAGCAAATATATCTCTCATTAGTTTAATTCTTTTTATTCTAAATTTTATTCATTTTACTAAAATGGAACACAATTATTATAAATAAATAAACACGAGTATATCATTTCATAGTCTTCTCAACTGGCATTAAATAATAATCTTATTATCTCAACTATGGGTGCCCACGTTGTTTTATAAAAGATCCATGAAGAATCAAGATTTTAAGAGCCTATTTGAGATAATATGACAGATGTTATTTATTAAAGTATTTTTTATTTAAAAATATATTAAAATAATAATTTTTTATTTTTTTATTTTTAATATTAGTACATAAAATAATAAAAAAATTAAAAAATGATAATTTAAAATTAAAAAAATTATTTTTTTTCAAAAATATGATTGAATTACAGTAAAATTCGAGACCTAAACAGTAGAACCTTTTATGGTGATGTTGTCCCCCCCCTCCCCCGTTTTACGAAATAAAAATTATATTTCCACGCATAAAAACTATCCAGACAGAAAATGAGCATTAAATTCGAAGTATGAATAATAATATAATATAGCTTATCATTAATGACAACAACCTTTAAAATTTATATTTAAATTTATCATTAAATTCATAATTGTTATAACTTACCTTTTAATTTTATAATCAAAAGTTAAAAAAACCTTCCAAATCACTTCCAAAAACATACATTCAACAACCACACACGAAAACTAACAGTTAGCCCTGTTAAAAGAGACCTAAACATTTAGGATTTTTACTATAGATCAACTCATATATTGTGGATTGTGATAATACTATTGTTTTTCTGGTCGCTGAAGTTTTCTTTTTTCTTTGATTTAATTTTTTAAAATCAAGTTGATTTATTATTGGTCTTTATTTTCTATTTCAAATGGCTTTTTATTGGGTTGTCAATAAAAGAATTTTGCGCTTGATTAATGCTTGATTTGAAGAATAATAAATCAATTTCATTGATTTAGAATATTTAAAACTTTGGGAGCTGCATTTAAAATTGAAACAAGGGTTAAAGAACTTAACTAAATTAAAGATCAAGAATAGGCTAACATGTGTATTATACGCGTTAACGAGTGAAATAGATCGCCGTACTTGGAGGGCGCGTCCAACATTCACTGAACCCTAATGATGCCCTTTCTTGATGTCAGCCGAATCATCTCAATGTCCTCTTCATGTAAAGGCGGCACGTGCTCCAGTAGAAGATTCAATTTTGTCTTTGAACCCTTTTTTCATTTTTTTACTTCTCATTTCTCTTTTCTCTCTCATCTCCTCAGTTTTTGCATCCAACTCTCTAAAAAAAAATCAAAGTGGGCTATCATTTAATTTCTTATATCAATTTTGATCTTTTTCTTTGGATTTTTATTTTTTTATTTCATCCTTGAATATTAGGTTAGTTAATTTATTTTTTGATGTCAAATTTGGTCTTTATTCTTGGAATTTTTTTTTTATAATTTTATCTTTCAATATTGAATTAGTTAAGAATTGAGTTTCGCAACCTTTTTCAATTTTCTTTCTATAGAGTTATCACTATATCATGACTCGAGTCGAGGACTTGGTAGGTTAACTTGAGTTGATTCAAATTGTTTTTTTAGGTTATTTTTTTAATTGAATTTATTTTTCAATTTCATACTTCAACATTGGGTTAGTTGAGAATTGAGTTTTGTGATTTTTTTATTTTCTTTTCATGTGGTTATCTCGGTATCGTGACCCCGGTCGCGGGCTTGGCAAGTTAACCCGTGTTGACTAGGGTAATTTTTCTCGGGTACTTTTTGTTAGTTGTTTTTTTCCAAATTAATCTATAAATATTGGGTTGGTTGAGATTTAAGTTCGCGATATGTTTTATTTGCTTTTAATAGGCTTATTCCATTCTTATAAACCGAGTCATGGGTTCGAGCAGGCTGACCCAAGTCATAGGTTTGATAGGATAACTCGAGTCGACTCAAATTTTTTAGTTTTTCAATTTTGTTCTCAACATTGGGTTGGTGGGGGAATTGGGCTTCTCCCACCAACCCAATTCAACATTGAGTTGGATAGGTCATAAATTTACTTTTTTTCAAATATACTAAAAGTAAATTTATTTAACATTTTATATTGCTAAAATTGTTTGCAAATAGAATATTATCCATATTTTTAATTTTTTAATCATTTGTGAAAAGTAAAAAACTTGCCGAGGAAAACATAGAAACCATGTTTTTCTAAAACTTTGGAGAACTACAAGATATGGATATATTTTGCGTCTTTTAATGAAAGACATGAATGGGTCTCATGTTCTTAAGTCAAAGAAGTGAAATATATTGTCGTTTTCGATCGCAACATCATATCTCTCTAACAACTTTTATCTTCTATTAAATATTTGTCCAATTGTATTAGAAAGAAAAAACATCCAATAATCTTCAATGGAGTGTGTATTAACCTCATTCTCAAACCCATCAAAAAATAAATTGTTAAAAATCTATTTTTCTCATTAAAATTTTTTTAAGACCGCCGAGACGTCCCAACCGACAAGTGTAAACAATATTTTAAGGAAATCACATAAACAACATGGTTTTTTTACTAACTTTGGGCATTAAAAATGTTCTAGCATGTGGAGACGGAGATGCTTTTAACACGTGGAGAGTAGATAGCTGGCACTCATAGTAAATTCCTAGAAGTGGTGTGTGGATGCAGAGATCCTTTCCAAAATAGTGAAGGGAAAAGAGTAGTACCAAAACCACTTTTCATTTTTCTTCCTTTTTTTACCTGTACTGAGGCTGGACGCACCATACAAGGCAGAGAGTGAGGAATGAGAGAGAGACAGAGAGGAGGGAGGGAGAGGAGGGCAGGGAGGGTCCCAATATCCACGTGCAGGCAGAGCCTACGTAGGTTTGGCAGAAAAATAGTAAAAGAAGTAATATCTCTCCAATGCGTTTTCGAATCCTCATTGGCTCATAGGTTACGTAATCATACGGATGGATGCTGAAATGTTTCTATCATTGTACTATGGAAGCGCTCCTTTCCCTTTGAATGGTATCAGTCCCCTCTTTTATTTATAATAATGACTGTTCAAGATTTTCACTTCTTTAACGCATTTTTTTAAAAAAATATCAATAAAATAATATGAGAAGTTGCATTATTCATAAATATCAGAATCAAGGCTGAAAAATCGCAAGGAATTTGAGTGCTGAAAAACATATCTAATCGCTAAAACATTTAAAAGCTTGATATGATAGAAAACTCAAAATCAAGGCTCACTGTGTTTTAAGGCACCAAAAACCACACAAGTAAGATCATGAGGAATACCATCTTTAACTCTTATCGGTCATCAAGCACAAACAAGAACTTTTTAATTCTCGGTTTTGTTGCTCAGAGAATACAAGAAAAATAAAAGTCTGAGAAAAACTCCACTGAAAAAGAAAAAAACAAAAAGCTTCAAACACTTCTAAACCTCTGTTTATTTCCCCACTGGAAGAAAAACTCTAGCTATAAGATCTTGTTTGATATTGCATTCTAAATAAGAGTTAAATAAAATTTGAATTTTTTTTTGTGTTTTCTGATTGTTTTAATGTGCTGATATAAAAAATAATTTTTTAAAAATAAAAATCATTATTTTGATGCATTTCCGAGTGAAAAACACTTTAAAGCAACCGCTACCATACTTTAAAACACCCCCTAAACCTTTACAAGAAACTACTTGATTTTTTCTTCTCTCTTTATATTTCTTATAGAAAATACCATCCTAGAAGTTAGAATGAGTGATGGATCGATATATTTTATATGACTCATGCCCACAAATAGAAGGGTCAAAGATACGGTGATGACCTAATATGCATAGGCTTGACAAGATAACAAACTCGGGCGATGTGGGTCCAATTCTTTTGCCAAACCTAACACCCTTGAGCTCAGTTGTGTGTTGAGCCCAAACGCTTGAGAGTCTGGCAAGATGCCAGACCTGACACTCTTGGACCCGACTACGTGTGGAGCCCAAACGTCTGTGGGTATGACAAGATATCAGACCTAGCACTCATGGGCTCGGCTACGTGCTGAACCCAAACACATGTGGATCTGGCGAGATACCAGATCTAACCCTTTTTGGGCTTGGCTACACGCGAAGCATAAATGCCCGTGAATCTGAAGAGATGCCAGACCCAATGCTTTAGGGCTCAGCTACGTGCTGAACTCAAACACTTGTGCGTCTGGCAAGATGCCAGACCTGTCACTCTTGGACTCGGCTATGTGTGAAGCCCAAGCGTCTGTGAGTATGACAAGATATCAGACCCAACGCTCTTGGGCTTGGCTACGTGTTGAACCCAAACACATGTGGATCTGGCGAGATACCAGATCTAACCTCTTTTAGGCTTGGCTACGTACGGAGCACAAATGCCTGTGAATCTGAAGAGATGCCAGACCCAACGCTTTAGGGCTCAGCTACGTGCTGAACTCAAACACTTGTGCGTCTGGTATGATGCCACCAGGCTCAAGTGTACGTGGATCTGACACAATGATAAATATTAAGATGCTCATTTCCTTGCACCCCTAGTTGTGTGAAGGTCCTCTAAGAGCCGAATATATTTCAATCGACATTTATGCTTCAAAAGAGTTATTCTCATCCACATTAATCTTGCATGCAAAATAAGGCATAAAAGTCTTTTATAGCTCTATTATTGTCAACATCAAAGATGTGAAAAGGTAATTCCCATCAACATTAATGTTGTGTAAGAGATATTTTCATCAACATTAATGTTGATATAAGGGAATTTTTCCTTACTAAAACATTTGAAAGGAAAAAACTTTCGGCACCTTGAGAAAAAGGACATGGTTCATAGTGTAAGGACTATAAATACTCTCCAAACCATCCAGGTAAACGATTTATGATCTTTATTCTTTTATCATATATTATCAAAGCATTTATCACAAAAGACTAAGAACAAAAATTCTTATTCTTAGAGTTTAATGCTTATTTCTTCATTTATTATAATCCCTTGCTATAAAGTCACTAAATTAATCATTAGAGGGTCTCAAACTCCCCCACAAAAGGGATTGTTTTGCAGGAACTGAGACGTTAACCACCAATCCTCTACTCTTCCAGTTTCTAAAAATGAAATATTGACGTGAACGTGTGATCATCCATTATCCAAACACCCAAATCCTATTCCCAAGCTTATTGGATACTAGGAGATCATCAACAAGATAAATATAAATCACCAACTCGGTTTTAACACATGGACTATCCAAGTACTATTTAATTCGGTTATAAACACACATATCCCACAACTCAACTCCATTAATCCACCATAGCTTCGAATCACCAAAGTCCAAAGATATAATATACCAAGCTTCAGACTTTAACAATTTTAAGGATCTAATATTTTGATGGGAAGAATTCCAATGCATCACCAAAATGCATAACTAAATATCTAGTGCAAAACACCTTGATTTTCAATCAAAACATCAAATTGATTACTAAAATATTCAAAACCCATCTCCATACTAAAATTATAATGCATATTTTCCAAATTTCTACTAACATCAAAGGCCAACATAAAAATAACATCTTGCAAGTTCACATAGGCATTTTAACAAACACAAAAAACCCACAACATCATTCCTTTAACACACACATCTACGAATAACAAAGTGTAAGCAAGATGATACTTTCACATACATAGCTCGGAGATGCCTTAAAGGTTTTTTTTTCTTTCTCTCTCACATCTTTTTATTGTAAGTGCGCAGTTGTCTTTGGACGAAGAGTGTGCCCACTCTTGTTAGCAACCTCCCTCGATGTCATTAGATTCGTTTCGTAAAGATCTTTCTGATTGTATCAGTGATGTCATAATTGAAGTTTCGATGTGCCTCTAGAGTCTTTTGTAATTTCCAAGATCCCATTTAGTACTCATTTCATAACAACCCAAATTCAATAAAAACCCAAATTTTAATTTTGATTGATAAGAAGCAATAAAAACTCAGATTCAACAAAAACGCAGCCTTATTCTCCATGTATTCATAAATCTAAAGAAGAAAACCAAGATGAAAACGAGGGTATTGAGAAAAAAGTCTTTAAACGGGTCTTATTCTTCGTGTATTTATAAATAAAAAAGGAACAATTTTAATTTTGACTGGTAAAGATATAAATTAAGCTTAATGACTTGAAGAAAAAAACCTAACTTGATATCAGAGCACGATTTCTTTCAAAGATCAAATCACGACTAGTGGAAATCTTGAGGCCTCTAGTATAGAGGAGACCAAATAGGAAAGCATTATAGAACACATGAAGCAGATCGTCGAAGCAAATGGAATGCCTAAACCTAACTCGAAATATCTTAAAAAAGATAAGTCAAAGCAATTGGCCCTTGCCAACCCTCTCTCGTCTTGTTTTTTTATCAGCATCACCAATAATAATACAATTATCAAGTGTTAAATCTAAAATCAACCCTCCATTTTAAAAAAACCCCGTATCAATCTTTAAATTCCAAAAAAAAAAACCCTTTTCAAAAGTCATCTTTGATACCAGGTAGTTAATCAAGATCTAAATAAAGAGGGCTTATCTTTCTTTGATGTTTGATTCACGAGGAAACAAGAAAACGAGTTGTTATTGTCATAGAGAAAGAGAGATGAGAAATCAATTTCAATGAATAGTTTTCAATCAATTCATGTTTGTTCTTCTATACATGAGGGTATTTTGATTATTCTCTCAAATTAATTTTTTTTGATCTAGTATGTAAATTTTAATTTTTCAAAACTTGATAGGTAAATTTAATTTCAATTAGCAATAATTTCCTCTTATTTTTATACGATAGTAATAACTCTTTAAATTTTGCTACTCCTAATAGGTGGGTTTTGAGGAATTTTGATAAAGATAAAAGATTGATGAATAAGGAAAGGCCTTGGGTTGTTTGTGCGAGGTGTTTGCTGACTCTCTGGGTGGTGACTAAAAAAGGGAATTTGAGTATCCATCAATCACAAAAGAGACTAAAAAATAGTAGCCAGACAAAAATCTTTCCGGTTTGGCCATTACCCACAAACCTCAGGTTTTTACTGTTTAGCAAGTTGCGTTCCTTTTTTGTCACCTTTATTTCTTTCCGGTTGCTCCTCTAGTACAGGCCACTCTGGGTATTTGCCAATTCGGTAAGATTTCCAAATCTCCCCTCATTGACTCCTTTTTTTTCACCTCTCCCGTGCTATATGAATTGGAGAGCATGCCTTGTGGTTTGCCTTGCACATCTTCTTGAGCAAATCGACCGCATCTTTACTTCTCTCAGTAAAAAACTTATTGGCTGTTTTTGGGTATTGCCTTTTATCCTCAGATTTCCTTAGCTGCATCCTTTTCTGGCTTGTAGCATTCTCTTCATGATTAAATATCTCGTGGGTTTTTTGCCTATTCGGTAGGTTTCTCTCATTTTCATTAAGGTTCTGTCTATTCCTTTGGCTTCTTGAAACCATTTTTCAATTGATTACTTCCCTAGCATTTACTCTCTTGCATCCTTGAATCAATCCATCAAGAGTACTGTTGCTTCTTCAACAGGGTTGTCTGGTCGTTGCTTCCAAAGTCCAGATTTTTGTAGTTCTTCCTCCTCGTTACCTAGAAACTAGAAACCCTTTCATCTGGGTGGAGTTTATTTGGTAAGCTTAACTTTTCTCGTTCCCTCTTTGAATCAAATCCTTTTTGCTTCACAAGCTCTATTTTTTTTTTTTTTTTGAATTGAAGAAATCTGTAAACTAAGCTAAGTCTTTTCAATATGTATTGGTCTTCACATGCTTGAGAAGGTAAAGAGAAATGGTGAGAGGAAAGACTCAAATGAGGCGCATAGAGAACGCTACAAGCAGGCAAGTCACCTTCTCTAAGCGGAGAAATGGACTGCTGAAGAAGGCTTTTGAACTATCAGTTCTTTGTGATGCTGAGGTCGCTGTTATCGTCTTCTCTCCTAGAGGGAAGCTCTATGAATTTGGAAGCTCAAGGTATCATCTTTTGCACAGCTTTCCTTCCATGGTTTATACATATATATATGTAGAGTTAATTCATGTATCACTCTCTTCTTCTTTTTTTATCAAACCACCCTCCTCTTTCCATGAAAGCTTTTGAGTTCCTGCATTGTTTTTCCTTTTCACTTTCATGTACCATGCTGGTATGGTTCCTGCACCCTAGGGTTCTATATGCAAGATCTCATTAGTGTGCCTCTCTCTCAGAAACAAACAAGTCAGACACGTGTACACATAGTAGCACAGACCTTGATCCTTGCAGGACTTTGGGATTCTCTTGTTATCCTCTTCTACGATCCTAGTGATTCCTTTTCTCATACCTTTTCCTTTCTAATTATTTTTCTCTCTGGGATTTGAAGTTTTTGTGTACGATATAGAGGCATATAGAGTTAGTGAAAATCCGTATTATAAACTCTACTTCTCGTGCATATGGACCTCAAATAAATCTGAATTGTGCAGATAACGGTCTAGGCGCCCAAGTCAGGGTTGAGTGTTTTGGTATACTTGTAGAGATAATATTATGACTGTAGGCTTTCCTGTTGATCAGATTTGGGTACCATGCCTAAGGAATAAAACACTTTAGCAGTTTCACTTCATTACTAACAAAGTGAACAGAGAGTGCTATGAGTTCGTAGATCAACTTGTACCCATATATCCTATAAGTTTTCAAGTTGCAAAAAAAAAAAATATATAGAAAAAAAAAGCATCCAAAGGGGTATTATTTCGGTAATTAGATTAGCGGAACAAAGCCTATGCCAAGTTGAAAATTACCAATTATCGATTAGTCATAGAAAAAAGAAAAAAAAATCATGCAATATTTATGATGCATGCAAACACCTGTTATATGTGGTAGGGTCTCTTGTCCATTAAAAAAAACAGAAGATGTTAGGATCCCTTGTAATAACAATTCGTGATCTCTTATATACATGAAGTAGCATCACTTGTCAGTTCAAAACAAAGAGGTAGCATCCCTTACAGTAGTTGTTGATGGAAGAAACAGCGTATTTAGATTTTATAGTCAATAACAATAAGGTACTTCAATTCTTGAACCAACTTGGATGTATGTTGAAGTTAAGTTTTTCTAGTTTAGCTTGAAATAAACTATCTAGGGATTGTCGAGGAAATTTTTCAAGTGCAGTCTGTCTTAAGAAATTGACGGTATATGTCTCTCTAGTGTGCTTAGAGAAAGAAGGACCTGAGGGTACCATGGATAGACTTTTTCGCAATAATAGTCTTAGAGGCTGCTCAAGTGCAAATGTTCCTAATAAATGTGTACATGAACGTTTCAAATTCTTTTGAAAGAAGATTAGCACGAGCTATTTCTACAGGAAAGGGAAGAAAAAAGGTTGATAATTAGATTCCGTTAGTTGTTTAGTAATTTTTTAATTGAATTTATTACTGGAGATTGGATAATATACCCTGGTTTCTGGTTTTAAGCCGTATTAATCTCTTTGAAGTCGAATTAATAGATTAAAAACGTACAAGTTTGAATTTGGACACTATCCCTCCTGAAGAAAACCTTATCTTGATGCATGAAAACTATCCCCAAAAATACCTTGATCATTACAAAAAGTATATTTTTTTTATTCATTTCAAATATATAACAAGGGTACGGTTCTCGTAATCAACTGATGCTTTCACGTCCGTTGGTTTTCCTTTTAATTTTCTTGCTTGAAAGTATGTTTATGATTCCATAAAAGCGTTATCCTTTTTCTTTTTTCTTTAATTATTTTCTTGTGTAAGTGCTCATAAGTCACATATTAAGTCCTATAGTCATATTGAGAATTTGGTTCGCATTCTATTTTTGCAAGGCTTTGCCGAAGTATCCACATTTGTGGTAATGTAGTGAATTTCCCAAGTTAGAATGTCATCTTAAAGTGATATTAAGTTCATGGAATCGGGGAAATAATATCGTAAGATTATGAATATTTTTGTATTTGGTTTATTTCAGTTTAATTTCCTAAGGAATCTCACATTCTAAAAATGTCGCCTCCCCTAGTTTTAATTCCTTCTATGGAATGGAATTGATTCCATCACTTAATTTATGGAATCCCACTCTTACAAGTACTATAAATTAGATTTAATAGAATAATGAATATATGCTTATTATTTATAATATTATGACAAAAATAATATGAACTTAATTTGTTTTTTCATATGCCTCAATATAAAATGATTTAAAAATAATCAAGGAAAGAAGTAAAATATAATTTTAAATCTCAAGATTTTTTTTTAAAAAAAATCTTATATTTTAATTTTCATAATATCACTGCGTGAGAGCTTTCATGATTTTTCATACAAATAAACTTTCAATTTCAAAAGACTAGATTTCATTATAACACCTGATGACTTGTAGTAAGGGTGTTCCATAGTATTATGCTAGTTACCTTAAGAATTTGTAATAAAAACAAAGTTCATCACAAACATCGAAATACAAGAATATTGAATTCCAGAATCATTTCTCCAATCTCGTTTGATAAAGTCTGCAGTTTACTTTTTTCAATTACCGAAACTTGTTTCTAGTTTTCTAAAAATTGGGCCTTGTTTTAAAAAATATACCTAAAGGAAAATTTGTCATTTAGAATTAGCATATGAAATATAAAAACATATTATTATTATTATTATTATTATTATTATGACGTGATAATAATTGTAACGAGGTGACAGTGTGAGAAACTAAAGCCTAGGAATAATATGTTGAAGGAAATTACCTCATGACAAATAGAAGTGCGATATGGAAAAATCTCGATTTGCCAATAGACGCCTTTTATTGAATTCACCCGACCCGATAGTATCCATTTTATTTTGATAACATAACATCCAGTGCCAAAGTCACTGAATGGATAAGTCGCCAATCCCTAAAACGGACTATGTACCGTACTTTATCTGTTGGGTTACGGGCGAGCATTTTCCAGGGGTTTCTATTGTATCAATCTACTCTCGTGCAATTCCTGTTGAAGACATAGACTCGGGGTGGTTCTAGGGCAGACGATTTCAAAGCAGACTCCCCTATTCATTATTCATTAAATAGAGAAGATCACCAAGATTTCGTGATCCGCGGCCGAACTTATTCCAATTTAATAAGAGATCTCGGATCGAATCGGTATATCAATATCGATTCGATCCGAGATCTCTTAAAAAATAATTTTCAATTGATATAATGTTGAATGATAAAATTAAAAGAAAATATTAATTTAAAAAACTATCAAAGTAAATTCAATAAAAAAACAACAAGTAAAAAGACCCAAAATAACGCGAGTTATTTTGAAAATTTACAAAAAATTCTTATAGAAAATAGATAAAAAAAAATAGATCTTAATCATTAATAATGTAAATACTGAAAGATAAAACTGAAAAATATATGAGCTTAAAAAAAAAAAAAACTAAGCAAACTCAGGTGAATCTTTAAAACCTGAACTAATATTTCAAACTCGCAACTCATGAAGAAACTCAATTCTTAACTAATTTAATATTGAATCAGAAAATCAGAAAAAATATAAAATTTAAAAATTAGCCAAAGAAAATTCAATAAAGAACAATAAACAAAAATACCCGAAATAACCGGTTCATTTTTTAAATTAGTGAGAAATTCAACAAAAAAACAAATAAAAAAAATATCAGAGCCCAGTCTCTAATCAAATAAATGCTGAAGGACGAAATTGAAAAAATATAAGCTTAAAAAAAGAAAGAAAAACCAAGTAAACCCAGACGAACCTCCTAAACTTGAGTTAACTTCTAAAGCTCGCAATCCTTGAAATTCTCATTCAAAAAGTTCAGTTCTCAACTAATTTAATGTTGAAGGATAAAATCAGGAAAAAAATACCAATGTTAAAAAATTTATATAGTAAAAAAAAAATATATCAAAAGAATGAGGATCAAGTTTAATAGGAAAAATAAACTTAAAGAGAATAAAATTGTAAAAAAAGCCAATTTAAGAAAAGATCCCAAATAAAATAAATAGCAATCATAAAAATAAAGACCAAATTTGAAAGATAAAAAAAATAGAAGAGGGGTGAAATTGAAAAAAAATAATCTAATTTTATAGATTATTAAAAAAAAAAAAGAAATAGTAATAAAAAAGACAAGGATCAAATGTTAAGGAAAAAAAAGAAAAAAAAAAAGAAATGGTCATTGATGCCAAACCAAAGCTGTGTTTGGTGCACACATCGCCTCATCGCGAAGTGGACGTCGAGATCTTTTTAATGCCACTATGAAAGGTAGTGTTTGGTGACTGGATGGCTCGACATGCGCGCGAGAGGGCTGCCCTCCTGCTAGTGTAGGTGTGACATGCACCAATAACTTTTTTTAAAAAATAATATTTAATAAATACTTAAATACAAAACTTTTCCTTAGTCTCCTTAATATTAACCAAAAAACCATAGGACAACTATGTAATTTTACCGTGTAAAAAAATAAAAAGACTAATCTACCACTTTATAATTTGAAAAAAAGACAATTGTATCATGGTGAAAAGACTACCTTGTTCCTAACGCTTAATTCAAAAGTTTTTTTTGTTCAAGGGTAATTTTGTTATTATACTATTACTATGAATAATATTGCGAGTCTTGGTGAACAATAACTTAGCTAGTAGACTTGTTTTTTTTAAAAAAAATATGATACTTATGGTGGCCATGTTTGATAGTGATTATGGTGAAGAAAATAGAATTAATGATAATTGCTCTAATAACAAGACAGATGATAGCGATGATGAAGTAACAAGGAGAATGGTAATAGCTAGTAATGGCAACCGTATAATCGATTGTAAGAGTATTAGTGGTAAAGAAGGTGGTGATGGTTAGGAATTGAGTCATTTAAAGAGGAGAATAGTCGTAATAGTGTATAGTAATTGTAGTTGTTGTATAGTAGTGGTGCTGGTGTGAGGATGTTGGCATGTAGTAGCATGATTTCAAAGCAAAAAATGAAAAACCAAAACGTAACTTTTTCTTTAAAAATTTGTTTTGATTTTTAAAATTGTTAATTTTTTTTTTAAAAAAACCATCCTATCTCATTTTTTAAATAAAAAAACTAGAAATAAAAAATCATAATGGTAGCAAGCAACAACTTGAATTTTAGAAGCTGAACACGAAGTCATTGAGTTAATCGATGGAAAGTTAAATCATAAATTTTATCTCAAATAAGATCAGCAGTATAAAAAACTAATTTGTTACGGGTAATCCAAATAAACCACAAGATATCACAGCAAAGTGTATAGATGGTTTTGCACTGAAATTTTCCAAGTAACAAATGATTCTATTCCTGCAAAAAAAGCTGAACAGTCTTTGGCATACACCCATTATCATATCCAATTCATTATATAAAACGATTCCAAAACCTTTAAATCACATAGCAATGAATAAAAAAGTGATCAATAGTCTTAGTTTCCATACGAACGTATACCACAAAAATAACAATAAGCATTATCATAAATAATAATTCTTTTGTAGACAAAAAAATCCCCTGGTTTAAAGGTTTTAAGTTAAATACAGGTGAGATGTATTTTTAGAATGGTAGAAGAACTACCAAGTATCACCGAGCCTCCCGTTGAAAAAAAGAGAAATTGAACAATGGAGGTCATCCTTCTTCAAGTATCCAAGTTATTATTTTCCTCCTCATAATTGCAAGAATCTATGCCTCGTCTAATTTTTTTTTTATAGTTTAAATTTGAGATTGTGTTTCTTTTTCATGTTTAAAACATGCAATAAAAAAGAATATGCCTATTTGTTGGAGTTCGATGATCTTTCCACAATCATTGGATTTCAGACTTTGTATTTTTATAATCTAGAGTTTCCCTGTTTTCTTGATACCGTTGTTCTTCAGCCCTTGAGGAAAACTTTCTAACTCCGCCACTAGCTGGCCATAGTTAGAAGCAATACGCATATGTTTTGTTCAGTAGTTGGATCTGTAGAGAGGAGCACTCATTTATTTCGTTTTCATGTTGTTTTGTATAAAAATGCAATATGTATTCATAGCGTTGTTATTGGACTTCAGCGTGCAGGAGACAATTGAACGTTATCAGAGGCATGTGAAAGAAAGCAACACAAACAAGCAGACAAGCGAACTGAACATGGAGGTTATCCTTCCTTTCTCTTCTATCAAACCAGTGATTCTAAGCTTCAGTTTCTATGAAAACCTGCAGATTGTTTTTTATTTATTAAACTGCGAGTCATAAGTGATCAAAACACTCTAAAGAGGCAAGTATATATAAAAAATAACAGCGAGGAATCCGTTATTACATGCACTAGGATACATGGCCCCATGTAAAGGATATTGCTACATCTTGCAGATTCTTTGGTATTTGGTATCTAGTAATAAATAGACAGTGTTATATCTTGCCTTCTTCTTGCCCCCTGTCAAATAAGCAACCAAAGTGATATGAACTTGTCTTGTTCAAAAATGGACTTCTGCATTTTTGAGATAAGAGTTCATTGCATAGAAGAATCTCTAAAAAGGGATATGTATCTTATTGGTTTTGGTTCTATGCTGCTTGCATAGATTTATCCGTTTAGGCATCTTTAAGTGTCAGTCAGCATTTGCACGTTTCTGAACAAAAATATTTAACATCGATTACTTTCCCTTTTCTTCTGCTTTTAGTCTCTTTGGTTGCCAACAAAAACTTTCGGTTTTTCTCCCTTAATTTTCTCATGTATATAAATTTGGAATGGCAGCAACTGAAGGGCGAAGCAGCTAGCATGATAAAGAAGATAGAGATTCTTGAAGTTTCGAAACGGTTCAAAGGATTAGTTTAAACCTTTTGTGCTTATAGTATAGTTTGATGAATTGATTGACTGTTGGAATTAAATATTATACGTAAATGTTTGAAAATTAATTTTAAAATGCTTCAGAAAGCTACTGGGAGAATGTTTGGGATCGTGCACTGTTGAAGAACTGCAACAAATCGAACAACAGTTAGAGAGGAGTGTAAGCACCATCCGAGCTAGAAAGGTTTGGCCATAAACATCATTACCACTTTGTTTTTGCTTCAAGTCTTATTCAGCTGATAACCTAGCTAACATTCTCGTTCTTTGCCTATGTTCAGAATCAGGTTTTCAGAGAACAGATTGAGCAACTAAAACAAAAGGTATATAATCACTTCATTTTTATGCCAAGAACTAGTGAAAAAAGAATTCAAAGGCTGTGGAGAAGTTGAATTTCTGTGAATCCAAATTATGTTTCAGTAAGGGTACTTGGCATCTTTTCTTCTCTTCCCCGAAGAATTCCTTGCAAACATATATGGTGACGTAGTAAATAAGATTTTTTGAAGAGTGTTCTGCAAATTGCTAACTTTATGTTCCATGTCCTATACGTATGTTTCAGGAGAAGCAACTGACAGCTGAAAATGCAAGGCTGTCTAACAAGGTGAAAAAATTTATACTTGTAGTCGCTACTATTATTTTTTGGCCATGAACTTCAATTATTTCTCATTTTGCTGTCATCGTCATCAGCAGTTGCATGTCTTATTACCCTTTCTCGGTAGCTTTAACTAAACCGTTATCTCTAATCTAGTTGTTGTTGGGCTATATTGGTTTCGATGTTGAATGCATATCTAATTATTTCTAACAATTCTAGGATGGAGAAGAATTTGAACTTCATGGAAGTTTTGAAAAAATTCGATTTGCTGGCATAACCTTACTCTTTTATCATGGAATTTCATTTGAGAGACTACGTTCTTGCCTGGAACCATGACCATCCTCCACATGAAAATGATTTGGAAAATCTCACTTTGAGAAACAAGCTCCTTTATGAAAAAGAAAAGGAGTCAAATTGTATTCGTCACATTTCCATCAATTCAACCCAATTGGATTGAATTATAAATAATAAAGTGTTTACCTACAGCGTAAACTCGTCATACTTTGTTTACAATTTAGTCCAATTAATTTGAATCGACAACTTGTAACAAATACAGGTAAATTCTACGAAATTTTTTCCTCCGGAAATTGTTTGCCAAATTAATTAGCACAAACTCAGGGGTTTCATTGGGGGGTTGATCTTCTTTTTCAAAGTATTTATAAACAACAAACTTGTTTATATGCCAATATATATAATTTTTCCTTTTCAGTCTGGCGTCCAGCCATGGCGAGTACTCTCAAGGGAACAGAGAGAGAATTTACCCTGTGAAGAACAGAGAGATAGCAGTTCAATTTCGGATGTGGAGACCGAATTGTTCATTGGACTACCAGAAACAAGAACAAGGCGCCTCCCTCTAAGAAACTAGTGGTGAACGCCATCTCTTATTGTGAGACCAACCTTCTCATATTCATAAATATTCTTAGACTTTAACTGTATTGCATTTGCGCAAGCAACAACCACGGCAATATTATTATTCTAAGAGCAATTTATATGCTGTCTGTTAAAAAAGCTACCAGCCTACCATGAAGGAGATTAACTAAAATTGTAAACTGATACATATATTTATTGCATATCATTAGACTTTCTCTGTGCATTTTTCTGCCGCCGATTTTCTTCAAATATGTTCACTAACGGGTGTAGATGCCCATTAGACATCATGATCATTATTGTGTCTGCATTTTGTTCAAACATATTTGGTTACTTGATGGGATGATGATACTCATCCCTCAGGCACTTCATTCTTGTAGTAATTAACATTTGATTCTGGGCATTTTAGGACAATTAAATCATTTTGTTAACAGAACTAGTACGAGGAATAGGAAATATATAGATGTAGCTCCTAAAGGGAGGATTGTCCAGCATGAAATTAAAAAAAAAAAATTGTGCATATAAACTAAAACACACCCGTACGCATGCGCCAACATATATGAAATATGATCGAATTCTATAGCTTTCTTCACAAGTTATGGGAACCGAAGCTATTCTACCGAGGACATGGCAATGGCTAACATGTGTGCCATGCTTGCATAAACAATATAATAATATTGTAGTGAAAGCGGTTTTTTCTTGAAAATATATTAAAATAATTTTTTTTCAAATTCTTTTTATTTTGTATATTTATACATCAAAATAATTCCGAAAACACTAAAACCTTTCCATGACAAATGTATTTTTGAAACGCAACATGCAAGGTGGGTTTGGAATATTTCAAACTGGTGTATTAATGTTTGCATTTAGAACCAATTGGAAGGGTTTAAGTTCTTCAAAACAGCCTACTTGTAAGTTATAACCTACTTACATAGAATTTTTACAGTTAGATCTAGGTCTGCAGCAAAGATATTCTGTCTTCTACCCACACAAAGGAATCACCAGCACCAGTTGTATGAACAGCATGGACTTTAATACCAGAAACCTAGCCCTTGAATTCCAGCATGAAGTTCCGAAAAGAAGTAATTAATTAGTTCGTGCAGCTAGGCATAAAGAAAAGGAACTGAATGTCGTTCTGCTTGGACTAAACATGTTGTGAAATTAATTTACACGGTCTCCTGAAGCAAAAGTAAACACCCCGCTGACACTATTTCCGAGAATCAAGAGTTTGAGACCAAATGAGAGCGTAAATTATCCTTAACATCGGCGTAAATTCTAACCTTTGTATAGTATCTGCAGCCATCTGCGCCTTCAGTGACAAGCAAAGCCTAAAATTGGGGTGGAAAAACTTCTCTAACACTACATTGTCGTCCTGCGGATCAGCACCTTCAGTCAAGAATTCAATTTCCTCCTCTCACTTATCTGCAAATTTAAATGAGCACGGTTCCACTATATTATTCACTTTCATGATATGAAAGATGATATTTCATATCGAAATCTCAAATTGTTCAAACATGCACGTTTATAATGTCAGCTTCATTCCATATGCTCACGATTCCTTTCCGCAGCTTCTTCAGATGGCCATAGTGGCAGTCTCAAATTTGGGTCATAACAGAGGAGACAACCAGCCTTCTTATTAGCAATGTCCAAGGCAGCAAGATGAGATGACTTACAAGGCTCCTCAATCAAACTAATTTTAAGAAAGATAGCAGGTCTCGAGTTCGAGTCAGGGCGTGCACCTCTTATAATAGCCTGAGATAACCCAGGTTTTACTCGCTCACCTGAACCCACAAAGTGCGCTTTCCGGGAGTAGGGTTTCCTCGAATAAAAAAAAAATTTAAGAAAGAGCAAATGGTTTATCAACTTATACAGGCTAACAGCCTATAGCAGCAAGACCTGCAAGATACTGAAGTGATAAATCGTGACCCTTGGGTTTAAGCAACATGCCAAAATCAACATAACAATTTAAGAAAGATTGACAACAAAAGCTTGTCTAAAATCCCAGAACAATTACTGGATCAACAATCTTGAAAATTCCTGTTTCCAATATGCTTCTACAAGGAAACTTAACGCCTTTTTTTTTTTTTTTTCAAGTTCTGTTCTTGAACAAGCATATCAGCACTGTGGTTGCGGAAAACATGAATTCACGCTCACCCTCAGCTCTCAGCTTCACGAATGCCAGTGCAGTCCTTGCATTCGGATCAAAACGCATGCCAGAGTTGTCGACACTATTTTGTTTCAAAACATCAGCTAGCATGTAGCCAAATTCGTCATCACCAACCTGATAAGCAGATGGCTGAGAACTTGGTGCTTAAATATATTGAAAACAAGAAGGATTTAAAAGGC